>Ga0067045_1027429_pt1 | contig 145293 bp, 165 predicted proteins | sample TerdegcTABiofilm_FD_59184 | JGI IMG/M metagenome (GOLD analysis project Ga0067045, IMG submission 59184) | Combined Assembly of (Gp0054472, Gp0054536) Wastewater bioreactor microbial communities from Singapore -Terephthalate degrading...
TGATTACGGCGGGGTCCCTCTCATCGAAGTACCTAGAGTCCTGCGCAGGGAGTATAGGCGAGTCCCTGTCTACGCCGAGGATGAGCTGCGTCAGGTCGTTGCTGCCGACGCTGAATCCGTCGCAGAGCCTCGAGAACTCATCCGCCATGAATACTATCGATGGTATCTCAGCCATCAGCCATACCTTGAAGTCGCGATCCCTCTGGAGGCCCTCTTCCTTCATTATCTGCAGGCAGGACTCGACCTCCCACGTCGTCCTAACGAATGGCAGCATTGCCCAGACGTTCTTCAGACCCCACTCATCCCTAACGCGCTTGATCGCCCTGCACTCCAGCCTGAAGGCTGGCGAGTATACATCCGAAACGTAGCGGCTCACGCCCCTCCACCCTATCATCGGGTTGGCCTCCTGTGGCTCGAACCTGTCGCCGCCGACGAGTTGGCGGTACTCGTTTGTCTTGAAGTCGCTGAACCTCACCACGAGCGGCCTCGGGTATATCTCCCTTGCAACCTTTGAGATCCCAGTTGCGAGTTTGTCAATGAACTTCTCATCCTGACCTGTCTCTATCAAGTGGAGGGGGTGCTCGCCTATGACATCAGCGATTATGAACTCGACCCGCATCAGCCCTATCCCATCGAACGGCAGATCGCGGTACTTGTCGATCATGCCTGGCTCCCCAAGGTTCATGTATATCTTAGTGGCAGTCGGGTAGTAAGACTCGACGCTGACCGCCGCCTTTGCGGGAACCACAGGTTTCTTTTCCTCCGGGCCAATCAGATCTCCTTCATAGACGACCCCGTGGGTGGCATCTACGGTTATCACCTGCCCTGTTTTGAGGATCTTTGTGGCTTCCTTTGTACCTACGATGCACGGAATGCCCAATTCTCTGCTCACTATGGCGGCGTGGCACGTTTTGCCTCCGCTGTCTGTGATTATCGCCAGAGCCTTCCGCATTGCAGGGGCCCAGTCCGGGGATGTCATCTCGGTGACCAGTATCTCACCCGCCTGGAACTCCCGGATATGCTTCGTATCCATTATCACGTGTGCCTTTCCTGACACCAGTCCGGGCGAGGCCGGGACACCCCTCAAGAGGCGCTTAACCCCGCTGTCGACCTGATCCATACTTTTGCTTTCAGATTTGGGCTCCTGCTTCATTGACCACACAGTCTCAGGCCTCGCCTGGACTATGTACAGCCTCTTATCTTCAGAATCAAGTGCCCACTCTATGTCCATCGCCATGCCATAGTGCTTCTCTATTTCAATCGCGAACTTTGCTAGTGCCAAAACCTGGTCATCAGAGATGCACGGTGCTTCGATCCGCTCCTTCGCAACCTGGATCTCCCTCAGAAAGCCCTCCCCGCTGTCCGAAGGGGAACGGATCGCCATCATCTCCTTCTTCGAAATGTTCTTTTCCACTATGGTCATGGTTTTCTTGTCGACAGTCCATTCATCAGGCCTCACCTTGCCCTGGACGATCATCTCACCGATGCCCCAAGTGCCTTCAATGAGCACCACGTCCCGGTTCCCTGTGGCAGGATCCAGAGTAAACATGACCCCAGAAGATTCACTGTTGACCATCTTCTGCACTGCGACGCTGAGGTAGACCTTCATGTCATCGAAGCCCTTCTCCTTCCTGTAGGCGATCGCCCTCGGGGTGAAAAGCGATGAGAAGCATTTTATGACATACTTGAGAAGAGGCTCCTTTCCAGATACGAAAAGGTATGTGTCCTGTTGCCCAGCGAAGCTTGCCCCAGGCAGATCCTCTGCGGTGGCACTACTCCTGACCGCGACCGGAGGATCCTTGACCTTCAGAATATTCGCTAGCTTCTGGTAAGCCTCGACTATCTCGTCTGCTAGTTCGCCCGGCAGGGGTGCAGATTCGATTATCGACCTGATCTCTCTGGACGAGGATTCCAGTGAGTCGCTATCAGTGACGTCCATTTTGGAGAGGACGTCCTTTATCCTCTCACGGAGGTTGTTCCTGTTTATGTGCAGCTTGTATGCCTCGGCTGTTATGGCAAAACCAGGAGGGACAGGCACGCCAAAAGACATCAACTCCCCCAGATTTGCACACTTACCGCCCACGAGAGGGATGTCATCCTTTTTCAATGAGTCGAAAAAGATTATGTACGATGATCTTGAACCAACCATCAGCAGCACCTTAAATCGATTAGGGGCGTGCAACACTATTAATATTTTTGGTCAGAACGCAGCATGACATCGGATCTTGAGGAAAGGGTAAGCCTGTCCGCCAAGAAGGCTACCCGAAAATTCTGGGTTTTTAAACCGTAGTTTACAAATAAGAATAGGATCTCCAACACATTTATATTAATTAATCACGGTAATTATAGCAATAAAAGTTCAATTTGTTAAGGAATCGCCCATGAGGCAAATAGATGAATATGACCGGAGGATAATCGAGACCCTAAGGAAGGACGGGAGGATCTCCTACAGGAACCTCGCCTCCATTGTCGGGATATCTAATGTAGCGGTAAGGGACAGGGTAAGCAAACTGGTTAAGAGAGGCTACATCAAGGGTTTTTTTGCGCTTGCCGACTCCAGGCTAATAGGCAAGAATGTCTCGGCGATTTTTGAGGTCGAGGCCAACACGAATGAGTTTACTTATGTTGTGGAGAGAATTTCTGCGTACGAAGAGGTTACCAAGGTCTACGAGAAGGTGGGCACCCCGACCATTTTCGTTCATGCAAGTTTCAGCAATATTGACGAGATGCAAAATTTTGCTGAGAGCCTCTACAAGATTAAGGGGGTGGTCAGGGTTACATCGTCAATGATTTACAAGAGACATAAATTCGATCCGTCTCTGGACATATAATTGGAAGGCACGGTCCATGGATGCGAAATCCACCCTTATCCGAAGGAGGCTCCCGCTGAATAGGCTGAAAAATGGGAAAATTACTTCAGTATCCTGAAGTCAGAGAATTCGTTCTTGCTCTCCTGCCACTCAACAGACAGGTTGTCTACCCTGGAGCTGGGCGGCCCTATCCTGAGCTCGGAAATGAGATCCATCAGCTTGTCTTTTTCGCCTTCAGCCAACACCTCTACGCTCCCATCCTTCTGGTTCCTGACATATCCTTTCAGAGCAAGACCCCTAGCTATGCGATATGTGTAGTACCTATAGCCGACTCCTTGCACGACACCCGTAACCTTGATCTTAACGCGCGCCGTCAAAAAACACACCTGTTGTATCAAAGTATGACGTAAATACTATAAAAAACATGCTAAAAATTAATAAATGCCGCCCTTAAGCTTTGAATTTCAAGGATTGTGAAAGGTACGATCTCATAACATTAATATGAAGATGCGTTTAGATTGAAGTGGGTTGAAGGATGGTTCAGCATGACAATAAGAGAAGGGCAGGAGATACTGCTTTACGTCAATGAAAAGAAGAGTTGGATTGTTACGGTAGAAAGCGGCAAGAAATTCCACACCCACAAAGGGATAGTCGACTTGGGAGATCTGATTGGGAAAGAGTATGGGACCGAGCTCAAGACCACATTGGGACTCTCCATGAAGGCTATACCGGTGGACTACTTGGACCACCTCGAGAGGGTCTCCAGAAAGACGCAGATCATATATCCAAAGGATATTGCGCTGATAACCCTTTTGGCGAATGTAAAACCTGGGTCAAGGATTGTCGAGTGCGGGACTGGGAGCGGGTCGCTGACGAGTTACTTGGCCACGCATGTTCAGCCCGATGGCATGGTTTACACCTATGAGCTGAGGGAGGAATTCCAAAGGATTGCGAGAAGGAACCTTGAAAGGATGGGGCTGATCCGGAATGTAGAAATGAAACTGAAGGACATCAATGAAGGCATAGATGAAAGAGACGTCGATGCAGTTGTATTGGATATGGCAACACCATGGCAGGTAGTGGGCTTGGCGCGTGATGCCCTAAGAGCGGGAGGAAGGCTGGTTAGCTTCAGCCCTACGATAAACCAGGTGGAGAAGACCGTCGAAGAAATGCGTAGTAAAGGTTTTTTGGCGGTGAAGGTATTAGAATCACTAGTGCGTACATACAAGGTCAAGGCAAATGAGACGAGGCCCGATATGATAATGGTTGGTCACACAGGGTATATCGTTTCTGGGAGGAAAGGGTGATGGAAAGGGTTCTGACAGGATTAAAAAAAGCAGAGGTTGTTGCAGAGGAGATAGAGAGCGAGACCAGAGTGAGAGCAGACGAGCTTGTGAGGAGGGCTGAGGAGGAGGCAAAGAGACTGGAGCTGGAGTCTGAGCAGAAGGCTAAGGAGGTTGGGGAAGAAGTATTTTCAAAGAAGATTTCCGAGGCCAAAAAAGTCACAGAGAAGATCAGGAAGGATAGCGAGGGATCTTCAGCTCAGCTCAGAAAGAGAGCAGAGGAGAAGAAGAAGGCCTGCGTTGATGAAGTTGTAGAAGCAGTACTTAAGGATCTGAATCCATAAGCCACGGAGAGCTGAAAATGAGCGACCCCGTTTACACGGTTGTAAAAGCGTCAGCAAGAAAAGGCAGGCTCTTGACAAGAGAGCAGTTTTTAGAGCTATCGTACTCCAAGGATCTGAAGGAGTTTGCAAATAAGATCAGAGAGCGGTTGCCCAACCTTGAATCCCCCGCAATAAGTTCGAAAGCACTTGAAGGTGCACTCTACAGCGCATACCTCGCTGAAGTTAATGAGTTCATAAAAACATCAGATAAGCTCGCGAAGGCTTTCGGCTTCTTCAAAAGGGAAGTCACCGATGCCGAAAAAGCGGAGATCTTGAAGTCTACTCTAGCCGAAGATTTGCCTGATAAACAGAAGGAGGATCTCTTGCTCAGGCTCAAGGCAGAAGGTTTCGGCAGGGAGGTTGAGATGTCATCAAGCATCTTCATGAGGCACAGGATCCCCGGCCTTATAGACGTGGTCTTCGCGAAGCAGAGGATACTTGACCTCTTCGAGGATGTCGGTAAATTGGGTAGAGAGGCCCGATCAGGGCTGATTGATTTCATGAAAACAAAAGTTGATTACTTTAATTCAATAACTATCATACGAGGCATCAAGAACTGGGTTCCGCCAGGGGTCATCAGTGAATTGCTAATATATAAGTTGGGAAGCATCCCCGGGGAGAAACTTAATGAGGCGGCAAAGCAGGGTGATGTAGAAAAGGCAGCAGCTTTCCTGTTGAGCGTGCTGTCCTCTAAAGGTACTGGGGCGAGAGACATCGAAAAGATGTATGAAGAGAAACTTAGCAAAAACGCAGAGAGGGCATATTACCGTAATTATTCAAACCTTGCGGCTGTGTTTTCCTACCTTGAGCTTAAGTTGAGGGAGACGAAGAATCTGATAAGGCTCGCCAATATTATCGAAAGGGGAATGGATCCCAAAAGGTCAGTCCAAGAGTTTATTTACTGACCTGGATCGGTACTCCAACAGCCAACCTGAATGGTCGGAAGCGCACTCCCCCATCGCTGTAGAACTTGCTGAACCACTCATAGAAGTGGAGCCTCAGGTCCTGGGCCAGAACCAAGATCCCCTCAAGCAAAACAACAAACACATTCCCTACAACAATAAGAAGCGGCGAAAGGACTATCCCAAGACTGCCACCCGAGGTGATCTCAGCCAGGCTGTAGAAGACGGTTGTCAGCATTATATGCGCGACTACCATCGCGAAGATTCGCAGGTATGAGACAGTATTTGATATAAAGCTTATCATTGTTTCGAATATCTCAAAGAACATCTCACCGAGCTTTCCAGCGCCCTTTTTGCCATGCTTTGATATCTCATAAAATGGCTCTGCCAGGAAAAGGAAGACTATCGGACCCAATATATAGTAGATCGGACCAGAGAACCATTCCATTAGATTCAGCCCGAAAGCAAATATGACATATATGAAGCCGATGTATAGGGCGAGCTTCGGCAAGTTGACTAGGAAAGCAGTTGGATATTTCCTCTGGATGAGGCTGTTGGTGAACGAGAGGAAGAGCCCTAGAGAGATGTGCACCACGCCGACAAACAGGGAAATCTTCAGCATCGTCATAAGATCTTCCGACGGGTGGAGGGGCGGTTCGTAGCCTACCAAATGGTGGAGAGATTGTCCAAAGAATTCACCATAAAGGAAGGCACCAATTATTGCCCCTGCCAAACCAGTAATGATCAATACAACGCCTATCTTCTTCATGGAACCAAAGAATTTGTAGAATACGAGGCCAAGCAAAGCTAGTGAAATTCCATGACCAAGGTCCCCGAACATCAGCCCGAACAAAATCGGGAAGCTCAAAGCCATAATTGGCGTGGGGTTGACCTCATTGTAGGAGGGGGTACCATAAAGATTTGTTATCGAATCAAAGATCTTGAAAAAACGCGGGTATTTGAAAGAAACAGGGACGGAGGCAGACGTTTCGTCCTTGACAAAGGACACTACGCGACCATTCAGGGTTTGCTGGACAGAATTTGTAAGCTCTTGAACGTGATCCTTTGGCACGTAGCCTTCTAGCACCGCCCAATTTTTGCTGTAAGAGGACTTTCCCTTTACAGACAGGATAGAACTTGCATCAATTACAGATTGCTCCAAATAGAGGAGCCTTCCAAAATTGCTTTCAAGGAAAGAGATAGTCTCGGCCTTCGTTTTTCTTATTTTCTCAAGCTCTGCCTCCAATGCCTCGAGCTTGGTTGAGAAATGCGAAAGGCTTCCTTGGAACCCTTCAGGGAGCGAAATTGGCCGGAACCCCGCCGATTCGAGCTGCTGCATCAAAAGGTTCTCCTGGGATGGCAGATAGACCAATAATGCAACAACAGGTTCTCTAGCCGCCTCGACAACCACACATGTTTCCGGCAACACTCCCCTAAGATCGGATACTGAAGATTTTTCTGAGCGGGCAAAAATAAACCTGAACTCCTTGAGCTGAGAGAGTATTTCCAAAGAATTGGCTCCCAATGTGCCCGAAGCTATGCTCTTCCACAGTAGGAGACTCTCAGAAAAGCTTTCCTCTTTCTTCGCTACGCCGTCTAGCTCATGGATTAGCTTTTCATAGCCTGTGATTTCAGAATCGATAACTGCTACATAATCTTTCCAGTCCCTTGCAGAAAAAGGAGAGCATGCAGGCGTTGCATTTCCTGACGGGATGTAATTTCTCGTCTTCGAGATCAGGTCCTTGATCCTTCCCCTCAGGGACTCGACCTCGCTCACATATTCAACCGTCCCAAACTCGCCCATCTCCCTTAAAGACAGATGCAGGTCGGCCTCCCGGTTAACTACATCTATGACTTTCTCGGAGTCAGATTTTAGAAAAATTAAGGAGGTGTGACACATACTGACTGGGCGTAGCATCAAGACGCACCCGAATCCCGGCTATCAGATCCTAAGCCACAACAGGATTGCAATTATTAAGCCGTAGATGGCTATTGCCTCACACAGGGTCACGACAAGGAAGGCTTTGAAGAACGTCTCTGGCTTTTCGACCAGTGATGAGATTGCTGCCGACCCGCTCTTCGCAAGCGCATATCCAGCAGCCAAAGCAGGTAGGCTTATTGCAAGGGCTATGGAGAGGGTTATCATTGAAGCGTCCTCAGTTTGAGCTGGTTGTGTCAAGGCTTCTGCTGGTACGGTCGCAGAAACGATGCTCAACCCAAGCGTTAAAAGCAATAGTGGCATCAGAGTGGCCAAAACTATGAATAATCGCCGGGGCGGTATTGATTCCGCAAAGTCAATTTTCAAGGGACTACCTCCGATTTGGTTTCAGTCTCCTTATTAATCTCGTTCTTCCTTAAATTTATTTTTGAGGTTATTTCTTCACGATATGATTGTGCCAAAGCCTTGAATTCGCTCAATTTCTTTTCATATGCGAGATCTACTTCTCTAAGGATTTTCTCATACATTTTCATGGACCTCCGCCCGTCTTTCAAGAATGCGCTTCACTTTCTTAACTCTAACGAACTCTTCCCTGTCCCTTTCTTCAAGGATGTTCGATATCATAGCTACCGTAGCCGAGTATCTGGGTATCAGGAACTGTTCAAGTGCGTTTATCCTTCTCTGGGTCTTCTTCACTTCTTCAACCAAGTTGATTAGCGTATTTTCCAGCTCAGCCACCCTCACCACAAGTTCGAGCGCCAGCTTGAATTTTTCAGCGGCTTCGTCTATCAGCACTGTCGGCCTGTCGAGGGCATAGGTTGTCGATCGTCTCAAATTCTCCAAATTCAGGGAGAGGACCGATACGCCCATCACTTTTTTCTTAGATGTGGCCAGTTCGAAAGTTGTTGAAGGGAACTTAGCTGCTGATTCTATTTCCTTTGACCCTACGACTGCAGTAGCCTCGTCAAGTACCGTATAAGCCTCCCTCAGGGTTCTGTCGAGGTCTCCCCTGAGCTTTGTGGCCTCGCTGATGCGCCGGTTGACCTCGAGTAAGAGTATGTCCCGCTTCTCCTCCAAAAGATCGTGCGCCCTACTAAGAAAAGAGAGCGTACGCTTGAACCTGATCAGGTTCATCTTTGAAGGTGCTACCCTAAGGGACAAGACCCAGACCTCACTTCGGCCTGTAGTACTTCTTGACGAATTTGTCTGAGATCCTAGTCAGCTCGGACTCGGGGAGCAGGGACAGCATTTCCCAGGCCAGAGACAGCGTGACCTCTAAGCTCCGGTTCTCATCAAACTTCTGACTAAGGAAGCGCTGCTCGAATGCGTCTCCGAATCTCAGATATGCCCTGTCCTTCTCCGTAAGGCCCTCCTCACCGATGATGGCACTGAGCTGCCTGAGTTCTTGGGACCTGGCATACGCAGAGTATAGCTGGCTAGCCACTGGTCCGTGATCCTCTCTCGTCTTTCCCTTCCCTATTCCGTCCTTCATTAGCCTTGAAAGGCTCGGGAGTATATTTATGGGAGGGTAAACGCCTCTACGGTGCAAGTCCCTGTCGATCACGATCTGCCCCTCAGTGATGTACCCGGTCAGGTCTGGGATCGGGTGGGTGATGTCATCATTTGGCATGGTAAGTACAGGCATTTGGGTGATGCTGCCTTTCTTGCCCTTTATACGACCGGCGCGTTCGTAGATCGAGGCAAAGTCGCTGTACATGTAACCAGGGTAACCCTTCCTGCTCGGGACCTCCTCCCTTGCCGCACTAGTCTCCCTCAGTGCCTCGGCATAGTTCGTCATGTCAGTGAGGATAACAAGAACATGCATGTCCCTCTCAAACGCAAGGTATTCCGCTAAGGTCAGCGCACAGCGGGGGGTAACAAGCCTCTCTACAGGGGGATCATCAGCCAAGTTCAGGAATAGCGAAGAGTTCTTCAGCGCACCAGACTCCTCAAAACTCCTTTTGAAGAAGGCTGCCTCGTCGTGCTTGATACCCATGGCAACAAATATGACGGCGAAGCTGGTCTCCTCACCCGGGATTGTTGCCTGCCTAGCGACCTGAGTCGCAATCAGGTTGTGGGGCAACCCCGAACCTGAAAAAAGCGGAAGTTTCTGGCCCCTCACGAGGGTATCCATTCCATCTATAGCCGAGATGCCAGTCTGAATGAACTCGTTAGGGTAGTCCCTAGAGTACGGGTTCATAGGCAACCCGTTCACGTCACGGTAGTCCTCGGTGAAAGGTGTCGGGCCGCCGTCTATGGGTTCACCTGTGCCATTGAAGACCCTTCCGAGCATGTCATCCGAGACAGGTAGCATGAGGGGCTTGCCGAGGAATTTTATCGAGGTATCAGTAGTGGACAGCCCAGTGGTTCCTTCAAAGACTTCCACAACAGCCATTCCTTTCGATACTTCGAGCACTTTTCCCCTTCTCATCTCACCGTCGCTGGTCTTTATTTCGACAAGCTCATTATAACCTACATCAGACACGCCCTCTACAAAGACAAGGGGTCCGCTGATCTTTGTGACCCCTCGGAACTCCATCTGTACAGTCATCAGAACTTTACCTCCATAAGTTTCCTGATCTCGTAAGAAAGCGACTCTGAGAACTTCTGGATCTCATCGATGCGTTCATTCTCAACGGACATCCTGAGCTTTGCGAGATCGGCAAGCTGTGGCATAGAAACTAACTTTGAGGCAGGTACGCCTTTTGAAATTGCAGCGCCCGCGGCATCGTGAAAGTTTAGTATTGCGTCGAGCAGCATGAACTGCTTTTCAGGTGATGAGTAAGTGTCGATTGGATCGTATGCGTTTTGCTGCAAGAAGCCCTCCCTCAATAGCCTTGCGGTCTCCAAGACGAGCTTCTCTGACTCTGGAAGGGCTTCCGATCCAACAAGCCTGATCACTTCCTTCAGCTCATCCTCACGCTTGAGGATCTCCATTGCCTTCAGCCTCTGCGATCTCCATCGGTTAGAGGTCAGTCTGTTCCACCAGCTCTCCACATAGTCGGTGTATTCAGAATAGCTGGTGAGCCAGTTGATCGCAGGGTAGTGGCGCATGCTTGCCAGTGCGCTGTCGAGTGCCCAGAAGCATCTTACGAAGCGCTTTGTGTGAACAGTTACGGGTTCGGAGAAGTCGCCCCCAGGGGGAGATACTGCGCCTATGAGCGTCACCGACCCTACCCCGCCCCCCATCGTCTTTACCCTCCCTGCCCTTTCATAGAACTCGCCAAGCCTAGAGGAGAGATAGGAGGGATACCCTTCCTCGGCAGGCATCTCTTCGAGCCTGCCGGAGATCTCCCTGAGCGCCTCCGCCCACCTGCTTGTGGAGTCAGCCATTATGGCCACGTTGTAGCCCATGTCCCTGAAGTACTCTGCGATTGTAATTCCGGTGTAGACGCTAGCTTCTCTCGCTGAGACGGGCATATTGCTTGTGTTGGCTATAAGCACAGTCCGCTCCATCAGGGGCCTTCCGCTCTTCGGATCCTTCCACTCGGGGAAGGTCAAAAGAACCTCGGTCATCTCATTACCCCTCTCCCCGCATCCGATGTATACGATGACTTCTGCATCGGACCATGCAGCAAGCTGGTGGGAAGTGATCGTCTTTCCGGTCCCAAACCCTCCGGGGATGGCTACAGCTCCACCCTTGGCGACCGGGAAGAAGGTATCTATAATGCGTTGCCCTGTTATGAGTGGCTCTGATGGCTCTAGCCTCTCGACATAGGGGCGCGGCTCCCTGACCGGCCACTTGTGGTACATCTTCAGCTCTATCTTACCCCGCTCTCCAGAAACCCGGCAGACAGTGTCCTCGACTGTGTAATCCCCTTCTTTTGCCATGTACTCGACTTTTCCCTTTACATTGGGCGGAACAAGACACCTGTGCTCGAATATTGGAGTCTCTTGTACTGTCCCCATTACCTCCCCGCCCGAGACGGTGTCTCCCTTCTTTAGCACGGGGACAAAATGCCATTGCTTTTCCCTAGGTAGCGCAGGGGTCTTTATACCCCGCTTAATGAAGTCCCCCGTAAGTTGCTGGATAACCTCCAGAGGCCTCTGGATCCCATCAAAGATCCCCATGAGCAAACCTGGACCGAGCTCGACTGCAAGCGGCATCCCGGATCCCAGCACCTTTTCGCCTGGTTTCAAACCAACGGTGTCTTCGTAGACCTGGATCGTCGCAGAGTCGCCTTCCACCCTGACTACTTCGCCGATCAGTTCGTCCTTTCCTACCATCACAAGCTCGTGCATTTCCAGACCTGAGACGTCCTCTGCAACTACTACCGGACCGCTAATCTTTCGGATTTTCCCTTTTATCCCCATCGCGATCACCCGAACAACTTTTCGGCTATCCTTCCACGCATCTGATCCTTCTTGGATTTGAGGATAGAATCGATCGTTCGATCGATAGCAACCTTTCCGTCCTTTGATATGAGCATGAAACCGCCGGTTCCTACATCTTCCACGGTTATTTCACATTTCGGACCGAAAATTTTTCTTATCGTCTCTTCGCCTATCCTCTCTAGGTCTTTTTTGCTTAGGACTACCTTTCCCACATGGACTAGACCCGAAAGAGAAGTTAGCTGTTTTTGCATAATCTCCAGATACTCCTCCTTTTCTGTGAATTCCAAGAGCCGTTTCCTTGCCTCAGTGAAAACTGCCTCAACGACTTCTTCCTTGATGCGCAAGGCTTGCATCCTCGCATCGATCTCTGCCTTCGAGATCTCCTTTCTGTACTCGGCATCAGAGGATTCGCTGTATGAGTCCAAAATCTCCTTGCACCGTCTGATCGAGTATTTCTTGGATTCGGACATTATTGATTCAACGGTGTTCAGTGCCTCGGCCATCAACGTATCTACCTTTGAACTTGTCTCCTCAAACAATGCACCGACCAGCCTGTTGAAACCCTCTGGATCGATGGTGCTCTGGACACTAACAGGTTTTCCGCTCAAACTTTGACCCCCATAATCCGGCTTATCATCGCCTTAAGATCGACATTTGTTCCGGACTTTCTCCCAGGGACTTCTATAAAGATAGGCAATTTGCTCCTTATTTTCAGTTTCTCTATTTTTTCCCTCACGGCAGGGATGTAGTCGCTGTCCATCAGTACAATACCGGCCTCCTCATTGGAGGCTAGGCCCTCGAGCGCCCGTAGAAAATCATCTTCGCTGGAAACAGCTATAGGATTGACTCCTGTAATTTTATAGCCGTCTGCCAATTGAGGGCTTCCAACGAAAAAAATTTTCATTACCTAATCACGCGAGCTCACGTTTTTGTGACACTCCGATTAGGGCTTTCACCTTATTTAGTTTATCTATCAGACGATCATATTTCGATACGGGCTCAACTATTAGTCCAAGCGACTTTATTGCGTTGATTCCTTCTATCGAGTATATCGGAGCCTCGATCTTGACCGGCTCGTCGAATGGATTGCCCACCACATAGTCCCTGTATGGCAGGTTTGCCCTGTGTTCGACTACCCAGCCGCCGAGGGTTATTACATGTTTACCGCGAATCGCTATCTTAGGCATATCCAGACCACCTTAGACTCCTAACGAAATAATTAGCGCAAGTGTGCCAACTGCCGAGAGTCCTATCGCAGCAGGATAGATCTGCCTGAACGTGAGTATCGGTGAGAACGCAACAAGCACGGAAAGCATTACGGGCAGCAGTAGGCTGAGAGCCATGTTGAGCAGCATCATCGCCGGCATGAACGGGTCGAATGGGATTCCAATGAAGAGCGTGACGAAGATGCTCGAGAGCGCAAACAGCAGCACGTTCCTCATGATATAGTAGCATGCCCTCAGCTTGGAAGCGTATTCGAGCACGCCCCCCTCAATGACGTCGATCTTTGCCTTGAGTATGCTGAAAGGCTTCTCGTTCAGCAGCATCACATAGCCAACAAAGTAGACTATTGCCGCGAGAATGCCAGGGAATGTAAATAGGACTGGGTTTGAAGGGAGCGCGGCTGACCACCACTCAGACGAAAGGGCGTAGGCAGGGTTCTGCATGGCAACGACCGATCTTATCATGGTGCTCCTTGCCATTGCAAAAGGCACCAAGAGAGCGACGTAGAGCGGCAACGACCCTATTGCCATCATCTTCAGGGCCCTCTCAGCCGAGTGCTGCTCCACGTATTCCCTCCTCTTCTCGACATGCTTTGATCCTTTTGCCAGATCCGGGACGGGCATGCCTGCCGAGAGGAAGGACTGGGACTGAGATCCCATCAATACATAGAGGACTTCCTCGAGCTTTAGCAGACCTGCAATACCTAGAATGCTCCCCCAACCCAGCACTGCCCACCAGTAAGGCGTGGTGAAGAGGAAAAGAAGAACCACGATGCCGATTCCAAAGTAAACCAGTGACCTGTATAGCCCAGGCATCTGCGCGTTGGGCTCGACAGGCTTCTTGTATCCGAACTTCAGCACTGACCAGAACCCAGGTGTCAAGATCGGCGGCCCGATCCTCTGCTGTATCCTAGCCTGCACCTTCCTCTCGATCCCCGGTAGGACCAGGGAGTATAGAACAGCAATTGCAGCAGCGACCATTGAAGACGCGATCAGACCGGGTATAAAGAAAAGGACATTCTCCATAAACAATCACTTCCTCCAGCCATATTTGCGGACGATCTCAAGATCTGAGAGAACAAACGATTTTCCGGAGTCCACCACCTCTGCACGGGTGCAGCAGGTAAGGCACGGGTCGCAGCTGGCTATCGTCAGTATCGCCTCGGTAACGTGATCACCTACGCAGGCGTGCTCCATTGCCGCCAAGTTAGTCGGCGTAGGTGTCCTTATCTTGTAATTCCTTATTTTCCCCTGGCTGTCAAGGGCATAAGAGTGCATGAGCTCTCCTCTGTAAGTTTCCAGTAAAGCGGTGGTAAAGTCCATCTCACCGGGCTTCCAAGACCGGTTCACGACCGGGCCATCAGGCAGGTTCTTCACAGCCTGCCTTATGATCTTCAGGCTCTCAAAAATTTCGAGAGCTCTCACGACTATGCGGGCCTTTGTGTCGCAGCTTTCGTCGGTTACCACGTTGAAATCGAAGGGCTTGTACTCGTCCATCTTCGTCCTCAGATCATAGTCCCACCCCGAAGCCCTTCCGGTTGGACCAGTCGCATGGAACTTTATAGCATCCTCCTTTGTCAGGAAGCCTATCCCAGTCAGCCTTGACATCACGAGTGGGTCTTCGATTATCCTTGTCACATACGCCTTGTATTTCTCCTCAAATTCGTCGACACGCTCGAGGATGACCCGCTTCAGGCTCTCCGTCAGGTCTGCCCTCGGACGGACCCCGCCTACAATAGGCACTGACGGCATGACCCTGTTACCGCCCACGTAAGAGATCAGGTCCATGAAGCTCTCCCTGAGAAGGAAGGACCGCATTGCGAATGTCTCGTGCCCCACGACCTCGAAGGCGTGACCGAACAGTATCAGGTGGCTCGCAATACGCTGCATCTCGTGCGTAATCACACGGATGTAGTTCGCACGATCAGGAACCTCTATTTTTAGCCCGCCCTCAATCACCCTGACGGCGTTCCAAGCATGTACATGCGAGCAGATTCCGCACACCCTTTCAGCGATAAGGAGGGCCCTCTCAACAGGGAGTCCGTCGAATAGCTTCTCGATCCCCCTGTATGCCATGTTTATGTTCAGCTCACAGTCCTCGACTATCTCATCGTTCACAAAGAGCCTTATCCTGTACGGCTCTATCAGCGCCGGGTGGACCGGCCCGAATGAGAGCTCCTTCTCTATCTCGACTCGTTTCTCGCCGCTCGCCATTTTAAGGTGCCTCCAGAATCTTTGGCAGGGCCTTCACGACCCCGGCTATCACGTCTTCAGGCCTTGGGGCGCATCCAGGAACCTTCACATCAACAGGTATCACGGTATCCACGGGGGCCCAGATCTCCTCGTTCTCACCAATGTCGCCGACCAAGTTCTTGTAAACGTTTCCGTTTACTGCACAGGCACCGACGGCAACCACGCCCTTCGGCTCTGGTATCGACTCATAAATCTTCTTCAGCGGCTCGACCATCTGCCAGGCAACAACCCCGGAAACGATAAGTACGTCAGCCTCCCTCGGGTTCCAAGTCAGGAGGACTCGGTACTGCTCGACATCATACCTGGGCGAAAGGACGGCATTGACTATCTCAATGTCGCACCCGTTGCATCCGCCAGTGTACGCCACCATCACGTGTATCGCGTTCTTCCTACTGGTTGCTTTAAGATTCATTACCTGTACCTCCCTTAGCTATCAGGGAAAAGCTCGAAGAAGGGATGAGCTTCCTGAGCTCATCTATCTTTTCAGGAGGGGCCCTGATCGGCTTCTTCAGGACCTCCTGGAGCGTCATCTTTGGTGTGCCGACGTCCCTCGCGTGGATCGGTGCTGCCTCTCCGAAGACGGAATAAATCGGGCAGAAGTCATGACAGTTGAGGCAGAAGATGCACCTGAGGAGGTCTATCCGGGGCACCTGAGTCTTTGTATAACCCTCAACGATCTCGACCGGCTTCTCGAGCGGGATCATCGCAATGGCATGAGTGGGGCAGACGTTGTAGCACCCAGCGCAGCCAATGCACATCTCGTCAAGAACCGTTTCCAAAGGCGGGACGCTCATCGTGAGTATCTTCTTTCTAATGGTTATGCTTGTGGCACGGTCCGCCTTCCCAAATATCCTAAGCAAATTTCTATAGGTCCCTTGGAGCATGATCCTTAGGAAAGTAATCATGGGAACACCACCACATCATCAGCTCTTCCGGAAACATATTTTGTATCATAGACTTTGACAACCCGGATGCACTCAGCAGGGCACGTTGTAGCGCACGCCCCACATCCGATACACTTTTTCTCGTCGATGTAAGCGAGACCGTCCTTGAGGTACGGGGCATGGTCCCCCTTGAGTGTTATCTTACAGGCTTCTACGCACAGAGCGCACCCGATGCACATATCACTATTGACGTATATACGGTGCTCCACTAGCTTCCGCTCGGGGAGGCTGCACCTGATCGGTATCGCGTTCTTGGGGCAGTCAGATGCGCATATTTCGCACAGTATGCACTTAGAAACATCAACTACAGGCTTCTTTTCGGTGATCGGGTTGAATGAGATCGCTTCTGTCGGGCAAACCCTGCTGCAGGTACCGCATCGGATGCAGTCGTCAGTGATCCTTCCATCCCATGAAACGGTCTTTATTGAGAGGGCACCTACTGGGCATGACTTGACGCACCTGCCGCACATCACGCAGTATCCTCCAGGGTACCTGTCCTTCAGATACATCGTCTTTGGTGGGCACACCCTTACACACTCGCCACACAGGACGCAAAGCTCCGGGTTCAGCTTAACCCGACCAAGCTGGAAGGAGAGGGCATCGGTCGGGCAAGATTTCACGCATAGCGAACATAACGAGCAGTTTATGATTGATGTATTGGCGTCCCCTTTCTTAATGAATGGTTTCCCATCCTCGATCACTATTGCCTTTACCGGGCAGTTCTCGTAGCAGCGCATGCAGGTGACGCAGTTGACCTTGACCTTCCTGTCCGAATACGACTGCATCTTGGAGTAGTGCAGCCCGATCTCTTCGGGCTTTATCTTCCCTTCATATGAGTCGATTGCCTTTACCGGGCAGACCTCGGCGCAGAGATTGCAGTGTGTGCACTTCCCCTTCTCCTCCACATCGAACTTTATCGCGCCAGTAGGGCAAAAGTTTCTACACCTACCACAGAGCATGCACTTTGACATGTCCCGGAAGATCTTTCTTTTGGCTATCTGTTTCTGTTGCTGCTTCGTAGCTTGGACTGTCATTTTTGCGCCTCCGGTTTTACCGCAATCGGCTTACCCTCGATCAGCTCCCTGATCCTTTCTGGTGTGGCAATCTCAATGAGGAGCTGGTAGTCGATGGGCCCCCTGATTAACCTGGCTGCGTCTACACGCGCATTCTCGGGGCAAACCTTTACGCAGAGACCACACCTCACGCATATCCCCTTGATATGTCTACCCTTCACATTGTCCTCCACAAATTTTGCAAAATCGAACGGACAGTGCTTCACGCACAGACCGCAAAGGGTGCACCTGGATCTGTCGACGTAGTAGCCACCAAATTTGTTCTTCTTTATTGCTCCCGTCGGACACACGGACGCGCAGACTCCGCAGGTCGTGCAGCTGAAAGGCAACCCGTCAGGGTGCTTGATGCAGTCAGTTGGGCAGACTTCCCAGCATTTTCCACACTTATTACAATCAGTGGTAGTGAAGTACATTTATTGAACTTCCCCCCCTCTTAACAGCCTACCGACAAGCAGACCTATCACCGCAGATATGAATTTCAAGGAGAAGCTGATGTGTTCCGCAAAGACGCCTCCTAGCACACTGCTATAGTGAACGGGGGCTTCGAACAGAAAAGCAGCGACTACACTCATTATCAGGACGAGCAGCGTCGTCCTCCGCGAAAGCATTCCCTTCAACTGGGTACCGAGGACGATGCCCAAGAAGAACGCCAAAATTGTGAAGGTGACTTCACCGAGGGCAAGAGGAAATATCGTCATTCCTATGCAACCTCCTCTGAATCAGACCAACCGTAGATGAACGCGAAGAAGATAAGACAAATCGCCCCGATCACGTTGAACGCTTCGCCTATGTTTATGATCGGGAGTATCCCAGAGGTGGCATAGTATACCCCTTCCCTGAGCTGCAGTGCAAGCATGAACGGGTCGCCAAAGAGAGCGCGGAGAGCTTCTGGCACAGCACCTGGGAAGGTAGAGACCCAGGACCAGAGGTCTGCCCCTACGTTGTATTGCCAGTAGCCAGTAGCCAAGTATCCGGGAAGGCCCATAAGCACATAGAGGCCCCAGCCAAATGCGCCGAAAGCAACTAGCGTCTTCTTTTTAATACTAAAAGGCGACTTCTTGCCGTAGATTATCACCGACAGGAGATAGGCAGAGGATACTATGACGCCGCACTGGAATCCACCGCCACCCGAAGTTGGTGCTTCAAGCACGACAAGCAACCCGTAAGCGATTAGCAGGACGACTACAGGGAGTGCAAAGTACTTGAGCAGGACGGGCATCGTCTCGGTCTTCAGATCCATCCCTGATACTCTAACCACCTCGTCTTCCTCTGGAACTTTTAATCTCACCAGACCCCTTCCTAGCACCAGGACTGAAACAACGGCACCGACATAGATAACTCCCGTTTCGAGGAGCGTGTCAATGCCCCTGTAATCATAAACCCACGAGGCCAGATTGTTTGGCGCCATCCGGTATGCCAATTTGTTATACTGTTCGCTTATCCCCCGAGCCACATTCCCTTCAAGCTGCAGGAAGGACGAGAAGACGCCGAAGAATATAATGAGCAGGGCTACAGCTGCGACCACGCCTTTTATTCCTCGAAGTTCCTTTATCTCCATACATCATCTCCCCCAAAGCGTCACTGCCAAGATTATCGAGAAGTAAATAATCACCCAAAAGAGCACTCTATTAAGATCACTCGAGTTTTCACGATCCACAGTGCGTATGATCGGTGCAAAGTACACAATCATGATTGAAGTTACCAGTATGAGCACAATGCCGAGCGGGATCATAAAGACCCTGAACATGGCTGCCAGAACCAATAAGAAGACAGCCATCTGGAGTTCTCCACTAGAGTAGCCGGTAATCGCATCAGTGGAGCCCTCGCCTGTAAAGAATCCGGCGAGGTAGCGTTTCACCCTGTCGTAAAGACTGTCTATGGAACCCATGGTACAAACACCACTTTCAATGCTGATTCGGTCAGGAAACCCAAGGCCAGCTGGGGATATACCCCCAGAACAAAAGATATCGCCAATAGTACAGACAAAAACAAAAAGACTGTCGGAGGCATGGTGAATCCTTTCGCTTCAGGCTGACCGGCTGGGGAAGGATCGCCAGGCTTCAGGAATATCGAATAAATTGCTCTGAAAAGCGCTATGAATGTAGAGATGCTGACCATCAGAACTACGGCAGCGACTTCCGGAAGCCCCTCCGCAAGCGCAGCCTGTATGATTATAAGCTCGCTCTGGAAGCCGTTGAACGGAGGAATGCCGGATGCGGCAAAAGCTCCCAGTATGACAAATGCTGCGAGCCACGGCGACTTCTTGGCTATCCCGCCATTGAATTTGATCGAAGTTCCTTTTCCGAAATAGAGCAGCATCTCGCAGCATAGGAGGAGTATGCTCATATAAACTATGTCATTAACTGCCTGGAAGAGGCCGCCTACAACCCCCTGGTAGGTCCCAAGGGATAAGCCAACGGTGACGAGCCCGCTGTGGCTCACAATTATGTAGGCAAGGATCCAGCGGAAGTCGGTCTGGATGAGTGCCATCACTATCCCTATGATCATGGTGAGGACGCTTATCGAAAGCATCACTTCCCTAGCGAACGGGAGTGGGCCGAACATCCTCAAAAGCACGATACCTATAGCCACAAGCATCAGCTTGGACTGAGTCTGCAGTAAAACAGTGGCATGGGGAAAAGCTGATCGATACACGTCGGACTTCAGCGGGTGAACAGGGATCAGACCTCCAGCATATATCCAAGCCAGTGCCAAAAAGGCAAATGCCACGTAGAGGACCGCGTACATCCCCCCCAGATCATTTGTCATAAGGAAGGTTATGGCATCAGTGATGTTCACATATCCGGTTATTCCCAAGATAAGACCCAGAGATATCGCGAGACCCGAACCAGCAAGGGCTGAGAAGAAGGTGTACTTCAGAGCCGCCTTCTGGGCGTAGCTTGTGCCCGAAGAGGCCACGAGGCCAGCCACCAAGAGGCTACCCAACTCTACGGCAATCCACAGGTTATAGAAGTCGTTCGCCATAAGTATGGCAGCTGCCGAGACGTATGTCAAGAAGACTATCGCAATGTACGGCCCGTAGTTTTTGCTCAGGGATTTGGTCGCAATGACTACAACGAACAGCAGCAACAAGGACATTAATGCAATCAATATCTGCTGGAGAGGGCCGTAGTAGTATTCGAGAGACAGCTTCCAGGAGAAGATGCTCGCAGTGAACGTATAGGTCCCGTCGGCATTAACCGCAGGATGACCGGCAAACCAATGGAGCCCGTAAGGGGAAACCACAGCGATCGCAAATACAGCGAGGGCTGCTCCTATCGATATGAATCGGATAGCCCTTGTCCTGTTGTACAAAAAGTTTACAATTATTGCGGTAAAGATAGGTATCATCACCAGCAAAGGTACTGACCACAGATTGGTTACTGGCTCGCTCATTCGCGCTCACCCTTGAGAACCTTTGAGGCCTTCAGAGAACCGTAACGCTTGTAAAGGGCAACGATAAGTGCGGCAAGAATCGCGGTTGTGCTCACTCCGATAACGATGTTAGTGAGGACGATCCCTGGTCCAAAAATTAATGCAGCATTATTAGGGAACTCGGGTATGGAAGCGCCAGGTTCTAGGATGGGCACTATTCCGCCCTGGACATACCCCAAGGAGACAAGCGCAAGGTTTACTCCGTCGGACAACAATGTGAAGGCTATAAGCTTCTTTATCAGGTTATCCAGGAAAAGCATCCCGGCGATTCCGACGACAACTAACACTGTGGCTGCAATGAAGCCCAGAAGCTGAAGGGAGATCTCAGTCACTTTCCTCATGCCTCCGAGTCTTGAGTATCGCTAGGATGATTATCCCAGGCATCAGAACTGTGCCCACAATCGCCTGAGTGAGCCCCAAGTCCGGTGCCAGGAGGGCATGGAACAGGAACGCGAGGGCAATGCTTTCTGCGCCTGTTATGTAAGCCGCCCTCAGAAGATCCTTCTGAAGCAGGGCAGCTATCGCCCCGATTGTTACTCCGATCACCATTAGATAAGCGACAGTCATGAATCCGTCGATCATTTCTCAGACCTCCGCTGGTTTACATAATAATATGCGTTCGCCAGGGCCCCTCCTGTGAATGGTACGAACAGGAAGAAGAAGAAGCCGACTGCAACAAGATCAATCCTTAATATGAGTATCCCAGCAAAGATCATCACTAAGGAGCCGACGGTGTCAATTACACCAGCGATATGGTTCCGCACATAGAAAATGTTTAATCCGTATTCGTCTCCAAACCTGAAAAGACCTATCGTCGCTGCAATCATGGGCGGTACGCCAGCAAACAGAACCCCTGCAGCACCGATCTTCATCACCGCCTGGACAGAGCCTTCGAGTTCGTTCCCCATGAGATACAATGCGCCGACTATTATCAGAAAGGCGGCGAAGAGGTACAATACGAGCTTGCTTGGATCAACCACGAAGGACCCTTTCTTCAGGTTCCAAGACACATAGGCGACCACTGCAGCTGCGTAAACTAGGGTGAATATCTCAGCGATCATGATCTTTCACCAGTCCTGAACAGCCTTGCGAAGAGGATAGTGCCCACAGAACCGACGACGAGCAGTGCTATAGCCGTGTCCCTGGCGAATCCCACATTGAAGAGCTCAGGGAGTGAGATCAGGTAGAGGCTTATGCCAGCAACGGTGGTGAATGCACTAACCCCCATGAGGGAAGTCACCGCGTCCCCTTTTAGAGCCATCCTGATAGCCCCAAGACCGGCAGCCGTAGCCGCGACCATGAAGGCGAACGCCGCATAGAAGAACACGGTATCAGCCAACCCAGATAGAAAAGCGGCCTCGCTCATTTCCCAAGCCACCTCTCGATATGAGGTTCTAAAGGTATTATGTCATTCCTCCCCCTAGGGAAAATTGTGCCCACGTACAGTTTCTTCCCTTCGACGTCGATATCAATAGTTACAGTTCCGGGCGTGTAGGTTATGCTGTTTGCGAGCATGATCTGAGGCACTGGTTTTTCCAACACGGTATCGACAACATGTATGTACGGGTCTATCTCACCGTTGAGGCATCTTTTTGATACGTCGATCACAGAGCCGATGATCTCCCTAATAAGCCTCAGCCAGAATCTTGCACCCCACATAAAACCCATCGCTTTCACCCGATAGATTTCTTCAAACCATCTATGAACTGCCTGGCATAATCCATGTAAAGACCCTCGTCGCCAGGTTTGACTTCGACCGCAATTCCCCTGTCCTTTCCAGACCCCATGTAAAGATGCAGATGCACGGTCCTTCCGGACTCTTTCTTGTGGAGATGCACATAACCTTTCCCAGGGTCCTCTTTGGCAACTGCGTAGTTCAATTTTGAGGCGACCTCCTTTGTCCTTGAGTAGAGCGCTTCTCCGTTTAGGAAGAACCTTGCATACAGGATTGGCATCGCGTACACCGTTAAACGTTCTTTTTAGCAGGGGAGTAATTTATAACATTTGTCCTTTAGGATGGCCGTAATCTTAAAAATAATCAGGACGCTGGCTGAGATGTTAGGCGGGAGGGATTGAAATAAGCTCGCACTCATTCCTTGAGTGGCACACTACGATATAAGGAACCTTAGATCACATATGATATTCCTGAGGCGTCACCATGATGCAGTTAGTGGCTGACCTTCACATACACAGCCCTTACAGCCGAGCCACAAGCAGGAACATGGATTTCAAGACCCTTGAGAGGTACGCCGGGATCAAGGGCATAGACATAATTGCGACAGGGGATTTCACCCATCCTAAATGGAGGAAGGAAATCAGAACTCGGTTCGTTGAGGAGGAGGGGCTATACCGCCTCAAGGACGGAGGCAGGTGCAGATTCATAATATCAGGCGAGGTCTGCACCTCATCAGTTTTCAAGGGGAGGACGAGGAGGATCCACCATGTCATCTTGCTCCCCTCGATAGAAGTGGCTGATCAGGTAAGCGAAGAGCTTGGGAAAAGGGGTGATCTCGAGGCAGACGGGAGGCCGATGTTAATGATGAGCGGGGCTGAGCTTGTCGAGACGGTGATGGAGTTTGGGGAGCGTTGTATGGTTATTCCGGCCCACATCTGGACCCCTTGGTTTTCGCTCTTTGGCGACAGGGGGGGCGTAGACAGGATAGAGGAGTGCTATGAGGACCAGACGCCTCACTTATACGCAGTAGAGACGGGCCTATCGTCAGACCCTCCTATGAATTGGAGGGTCAGCGCGCTGGACAGGTACACACTAGTATCGAACAGCGACAGCCACAGCCCATCGAAGATCGGCAGGGAAGCCAACATAATCGAAGTTGCCGCTCTCAGCTACAAGGATCTTGTGGATGCGATAATGTACCACAAAAAAAGGGTCGCAACGATCGAGGTGGAGCCCGCGTTCGGTAAGTACCACTGGACAGGGCACAGGAATTGCGGGATCTCGGTGCCGCCCGAGGAGGCGATCAGGATGAGGGGGGTATGCCCTGTTTGCGGCAAGAGAATGACAAAAGGGGTTGCGGAAAGGGTAGAAGAGCTCTCAGATAGGCCACCTGGAGGGCGCCCCCACGATGTACAGCGCTTCTACAAAGTCTTGCCACTGATCGATACCATAGCTTATGCGCTCAGAAAAAGCCCTTCGTCTTCGGAAACAGAGTCGGAATACTGGAAGATGATAGGTGCATTCGGCACAGAGATAAGCATCCTGCTCAAAGTGCCCATCGAATCAATAAGGAAGGGACACGGAGACGCAATAGCTGAAGCAATCAGGCTCAACCGCGAGAACAGAATTGGAGTCGAGCCGGGCTATGACGGTGTGTACGGCAAACCTAGAGATGGGTGCGAAACCAAAGAGGGATCAGACGACAAGGAGAGATTTTTTAGGAAGAGATTCAACCTAGATGATTACATCTGAAGATGGTTGATCAGTATGACAAACCCCGAGAGGAAGGTATGGAGCGAAGATTATGGCGAGTGGTTTCACAAGGTCATAGCAGAGGTCCCGATATACGACACAAGGTACCCTGTAAAGGGAACCGGGATATGGATGCCCTTTGGGTACAGAATCAGGAGGGAAGTCTTGAGGGTAATCAGGGAGGAACTTGAAAGGACAGGGCACGAAGAAGTCCTCTTTCCCTTACTCATACCGGAGTACCTGCTCAGCAAGGAAAGCGAGCATATCAGAAACTTCGAGGATGAGGTCTACTGGGTTACCCATGGTGGAAAGACCCCCCTTGACGTCAAGCTCGCCCTCAGACCGACTAGCGAAACTGCCATGTACCCTATGTTCAAGCTCTGGATAAACGCATACTCGGATTTACCGGTCAGGATCTTCCAGATAGTCAACGTATTTAGGTATGAAACAAAAGCCACTAGGCCAATGATCAGGGTTAGGGAAGTCAGTACTTTCAAAGAAGCCCACACCGCTCACGCTACCAGGGAGGAGGCCGAGGAGCAGGAGCGGATAGGCGTTGAGGTCTACTCGAAGATCTTCGAGCGGCTGAAGATCCCATTCCTGAGGAGTATCCGACCTGACTGGGACAAGTTTCCAGGGGCTGAGCGGTCGGTAGCCTTCGATACCGTGATGCCGGACGGAAGGGTTCTCCAGATAGGGACTGTCCACTTTCTAGGGCAGGGGTTTGCGAAGGCATTCGACATAAAATACATGAAGAGCGACGGGAACTATGAGTATGTTTGGCAGACCTGCTACGGCATATCAGAGAGAGCGATAGCGGCACTCGTATCGGTTCATGGGGACGACCACGGACTTGTCTTACCGAGCGAGATCGCGCCAGTACAGGTAGTGGTGATACCGATTGTCTACAAGGGCAGGGAGGAGGAGGTCCTAAAGAGGTGCAAGGAAGTCAAGAGGACCCTCGAAGATACCGGATTGAGGACGGCGGTCGACGACCGGAGAGAAGTCACGCCAGGCAACAAATACTATGCATGGGAGATGAAGGGCACCCCTGTGAGGATTGAGATTGGACCACGAGATGTAGACAGCAACACAGCAGTGCTCGTGAGGAGGGATACATTAAAGAAGACAACTGTAAGCCTGGAGGCGCTCATTGAAGAGGTAAGAAAGTTATTGATGCATATCGATGAGGAACTGGCAAAAAGAAGCAGGGAATGGATGTTATCCAAGGTAAGCGAGGCTGAAACAGCCGAGCAGGCAAAGGATATCCTAGATACCCGAGGGGGAATTGTTGAGTTGAACTGGTGTGGGAGAACCAACTGTGGGGAGGAGCTTGAGAAGGCAATCGATGCAAGGATACTGGGTGTGCCCTTCGAAGACACGGTGGTAACACCCACAAGTGGTTCCAAGTGCGTCAGCTGCGGCGGAACCTCGTTCAAGCGAATCAGGGTTGCTAGGTCTTACTGACCTTTTTTATTGTTTCTGCAGAGGCGAGTTCGAAAAACTGCCTAATATTTCTTTGAACTTATTAAAAGAAAGAAGACAAAAAAACAAGTTAGCTTGATCTGTCAGCGAAGTGTTCGGTCACAGTTTTTGGGTTAAGCTTAGAGACTATGTACTGGAATGCCTTCTGGGGATCGCTCTTCTCGCCGCATGTGAAAACATCGACTGTTGCGTATTGGAACTCGTTCCAAGTGTGAATAGCAATGTGGCTCTCGAGGATTAGGGCGATAACAGAAACGCCCCCCTTTGGTCCTCCGAATTTCCAGGCCACAGTATCCCAGATAGTCATGTTTGCAATCTTTGCAGCATCAATAACAAGATTCTTGAGCGCAGATTCATCGTTTATTTGCGAGACATCGCAGCCGTAGAGGTTTCCATAGACGTGCTTTCCTACGATTTGTCTCTCTTCCTGGATACACGAGGTTTGGTTCATCTTGTGTGTCTGATCCTCCGCGCCGTTTACATTTTTATTGAGGCACTATTTTGCAACAAAAAAAACTTGTATTTAAGCTTATTCTCCATGAGGGGTGCAAGGAGGTTAACCTTGAAATGGAGGAAAAAACGGAATGCCTCAAAAAATGAAGTACCCCATCTGTTGCAGAGGATTCCCGCGCTGAAAAGGTTAAGACAAGGGCAAAAAACAGCTCTTGATTAATGGAGATTTTGTGGTTTTATATTTACCTTCTCGAGCGGGATGTCGTTTCTGGAGAGGAATATACCTGCCTTTTCAGGAAGTTCTTGCGGTTCCTGTGGAGGGGCCTTAAACCGTGCCTCTCTTTTGCAGGGACCTTGGGAGTCTGCGACCTGACCTTTCCAGCCTTAGTAAGCGAACCGTGCGATGGCATTCATTTACACCTACTGGTATCCATCATGAGGTCAAATAAATAGTTTTTCTAAACACCTACAGTCTTAATCAGAGCGGGAGGTCTCTTGGTGCAAGTTCTTTATTACATCCTCCACCACACACGGGGGGGCATCGGTCTTTATCCCCTTTGGATGGAAGTGCGTGGGGTATGCGGGATACCCTGCGGATGTCAACCATTTGATCACCCTTTCCAGAGAAGGTGCGCCCATGCCTAGCCTCTTCGAGACCACATCGAGTACATAGAACCCGACTGGCATTCCGACCTCTTCTGAAAGTTTCTTGAAGAGCTTTGACATGCGTTTGTTTGTACGCATGTAGGAGGAGTCAAAGCTGGAGACCGTCTTTAGGAAATCCTTGTCGGAGAGATCGCCTATCCACAGGGGACCTGCCCTTCTTACAGGCGAGCCGCATCCTTCGCAGCTTGTCGGAAAGTCCTCGTCAAATGCGATCGTCGCGCGCCACAGGCAGGAACTGCAGTACAACAGATAGCCCAGATTTCCTACCGCTGAATCGGCTCTTCGTGCCCCCAAACTCAGCCTGAAATATGACCTGAAGTAATGGTCTACGCTGTAGGAGAGCACGGGAAGTACGCCGAAGTCATATTTTGCCGCCTCGCGCGCCACAGATCCGACAAGTATACGAAGACCGGTCTCATGGCAGAATTCGTTTCGAAGCGGAATGGAAGAGTACTTCCTGACGCAGGATTTCGAGTGGACGCCGCAGAGCGGCGCAGTATCAGTCGCTGTGATCGCCAGAAGACCGCCGTTCTTAACGGCCCTTATAGAGGAGTCTAAGAAGGGCATTGGGGTCCCAAAAGGGTCTATATCAATGAAATCGAATCTCTCCCCTGGCTCTGAGTGCTCGGCGAGGAGGAGGTTTGCATCTTTATTTGTTACGTCTACCCGATCCTCGATCCCGTTCCTCTTCGCATTATTGATTATAAGCGGTATCGACTCTGCATTCAGATCCCCCATGACTACTCTTCCAACAGATCGGACTTCCTTTGCATACCTTATCCCCCGCGCTCCAATACCTGCCAATGGATCGCACACGGCGACAGGCCGTCCTTTAGCTTCCGCGAAAACGCTCAGGACCGCCACTGCAATGTCCCTGCTGAATTCCATCATCGGGTTATAGAAGACAGGAGCCCTGAACGGAGCATATTTCCCCTGGAAAGTATAGGACGAAGGATCAGGAATCTCGAGTTCGGTTTTGCCCTCCACGGTAAAAGAGGTGATCACTTGCCTCCCCAACGGAATTAGACCGAGGTTATTTTTATACTCTAAACAAATCCAGCCAATCCGGACAGATCTGATCGGGTTATTCCATAGGCGTCCGTTAAGGACCGCGTAACGGTTTGCATTCCCCGACTTTGGGTCTGGTCCTTCGGAACCGAAAAATACAACTTTGAATCTAGATCATAGGCTCGCGAAGTGGCAGAAATGAATTCGTCAAGAAGGGCTCTCGGAATCGATGAAGCCGGAAGGGGACCGGTCATCGGACCAATGGTAATCGCTGGCGTCTTATTCGGGACCGAGGTGATACCTGAGTTGGTCAGGATCGGCGTGAAGGACTCCAAGAAACTGACGCCAAGGGCTAGGGAAAGGCTACTGGAAGAGATCCTCGCGTTGGCAGAAGATACCCATGTTAAGGTCATCAGTGCTGCTGAGATAGATGGACTAAGGAGAATGAAAACCCTGAACGAGATCGAGGCAGATGTGATGGCAGAGATCATCAGAAGATCCTCTCCTGACGAGGTTCACGTAGGGAGCGTGGATGTTGACGAGAAGAGGTTCGGCAAGGAGATCATGAGACTATCAGGCATGACCAAGACAATACACTCGATCCACCACGCTGAGGATAAGTTCCCTACAGTGGCTGCAGCCTCGATAGTCGCAAAGACAACGAGGGACAGGGTGATCGACGAACTGAGGAAAGAGTATGGAGATTTCGGATCGGGATATCCGAGCGACCCTAAAACAAGAGCCTTCGTCAGGAGGGCTGTTGAAAATGGCGGTTTTCCGCCGATAATCAGGGCATCATGGAAAACAGTAGCGGGATTAAAAGGGATTCAGTTGTCCTGATCTGCGATCTCAACGCCCAAGATCCTGGCCAATTCCCGCATCTGTTCGACCTTTTTGATTTCGTCTATCTTTACAACTACTATGTCACTGTTGTGGGGGGTCCTCTCCTCAGTAACGAGTATTGGGGAGGTCCCTAAGACCCTGCTGACCTCGATTGCGTTCTCAATTTTATTCTCAAGGCGATCTTCATTCATTCGTTCCTCGAATGTTAGGAAGCTTACGCCGAAGTTCTTGGCATGGATGTCTATAGGCGCATGGCTGAACCCCAGAGCCTTGCACCCCAGCCTCTTCAACTTAGTATGGAGCTGCCTTGCCACCACTCCCGTGGGGTTCTTGTCCGGCGCCTCTCCTTCCAAGTGCCAATCAAATATGTCGATTCCTGCAACCAAGTTTCTGCCGAGGATCCTCTCGAGCCGCTCCACGGTCTGGACGGTCGCACCCATCTGATCCCGTTCGTATTCATAAATCGCCTTTCTGCTGACGCCTATCAAATTAGCAAGTTGCCCGAGTGAAAGACCTTTCTTTTCACGGCATTCCCTCAAGGCTCGACCATCGATCTTGAAATACAGTCCGCCCCTCTTTGAATAGACCGAGGGGAGCCTCCTCCTTAGTGCCGCCTCTCTAAAGGTCCTGGGATGCATCACGTTGACCCCGAACCTTTCGTAAAGTGTGTCCTCCTCGATCACTCCCTTCTGCATCCTCACCCCGATAATGAAGGGCGATGCATCGAATGCAACTGCAAGCGACTTTAAATCCTCAGCAGACTCACGCCTCTCAGAGTCGACGTTCTCAGAGCTCTTTATCAGCAATTTCGTTATGCCCCTCTTGGCCACAATCTGGATGCAGTAGTCTCTGGAGGTGATCTCAGAAGCGAGAAATCCAGCTTCCTCTAGAGTCTTCAGGATATCCCCGATAAGACCCCCAGACTGCGGCCTCATAACCATTCCAATTAGTCTTTCATTGAAGAGGGATATAAAGTTGAGCGGTTACCGGACCTTTTTTTAAACCTGGATCCTATAAGATGAAACTGAACGTGATGATCGATGGGAAACGCCGCACCAATTCTAATACATCAGGCCGGAAAAGGTATTTGTTGTTATAAGGCGGCCTATCCAGAATGCGATTTACAGCTTCAATCTCGCGTTCGTTCCCGTCTATAAGATATGTGCCCTTCTTCATTGAAGATTCCCGTATAATTACGATCGGAAGGCGGACGGAGCCCAAGTTACCTTTTGGCACAGCTCTGGCGAATTCATTCAGTTCTCCTTTGTTCAAATAGACGGTCTCACCTGCAAGATTTTTGTAGGCCGGCATCTCTTCATTCAATAGATCGGAGACGCGCCTCCTCTCACGGGGCAACGACTCGGTCAGCTTCTTAAGCTCAACCTCCCATAGTAGCTTATCTACGCTTTCCCCTTCTTCGTGCATCTTCAGACCCGCTCTCCGAGCACCATCGCATGATCCTTTTCGTAGGGTTCAAGATGCTTCAGGTCCAGTATCTTGAATGATCTCTCTTCGAGGATCTTCACTTCCTGTTTGAAGACTTGGGAAGGATCCATTGTAACATCGACGCTCCTTGCTTTGATCGCAATCATTATCTTGCCCCCTCTTTTGAGGAAATAGTCGGAATTGTCCGCCAGGAGCTTCGCCTGCTCCGGTTGGGCAACATCACAGTATATCACATCGACGAGCTCAAGGAAAAACCTGTAGGAAGACGGGTTCCTCGCATCCCCCAGAATGGGGATCATATTGCTCCTCTTGGCGGTCACCTCCAGGAGCTCACGAATTACCCTAGGGGCAAACTCTACACAGTAAACTTTGCCCTTGCTTCCGACAATGTCAGAGACATGGCTGGGGGTAGTACCGCTCGCAGCACCGAGATACAGAACCTTTGATCCGGGATTTACGGGTACAGACCTGATCCCCTTCTCTATGGCTGCACCGAGCTTGCTCCTGTAGGGGCTCCAAGCCCTATATTCAGCGTCCCCAATCCTGTAGAGCTCCTCGCCGTAGACCCTAGAGCCGGGCGTTAGATTCTCTGTGGCCAGCTGCCTGCCCGCGTCAGTCTCGACATAAAATACACCCTTGAATTTTGGGTGTTCGCTCACGTTTACCATCGCCTGTTCCTCCTCTTTTCCTTTCTGTACCTCTTGAACGGCCTTTCATGCTTTACCGTCTTTACAGGTGGCTTGGCGTACTTCTTCTTTATCTCGGCTATCCGCTTCTCCACTGAAGACTTGAGCTTGTCGGCAACATAATCGCCGCCGAACGCATCGACTCGCGCGGCTATTGACAGCTTTCCGGCCAGTGCCCTCGCGATCTTACCCCTCTGCCACCTCTCTGCGCTGTGCAGGTACTGGTGCTGGAAGATTATACCGTGCTTCGGGGGCCGTGCACCTGTCTTTAGGGATCGGAAGAGGGCCTTTTCAGCACCGAGTACTTGTATAGTGCTCGCAGGCTTCTTCGCAAGGTTTTCGAGGCTGCCCGCGAGTGCGATCAGTCTGGCCCCCAAGGTCGCACCTGCCAGCTCTCGCACGTTCGGCGCTATCTCCTTCATGACATCGTCGATGTACTTTTCCATCGAGTCTCTAGATTCATATGTCTTGAGGTTTATTTCTGCCAGGTCCACAATCTGCTTGAGATCATAATCGTCGACTTCCGCACCCATGGAGTTCATTGCAGCATCGTAGATCACCCTCCCCTTATTCTCAGCCTGGACTAGTTTCGAGACTGCTTCAGGGTCGATATTGCTCCGCCTGGCAAAGTTCTTTACTATCATCATATACTGCCGATGATCTGGAACCAAGCTGTCCAGTTCTGGGAAGTGAAGCCCGTACCACTCTCTGACCCTAGAGACTGTGATGTTCACATTCTTGTCGATCTCGTCGAGTGCTGAGACCGCCTGTGCAACTAGCCTGTCTCTCTTCTCGGAGGCCTTCCTTATTTTTATCCTTACGATCGAGTCTGACGTCTCCCTGAGGAGGCGCTCCACGAAGGCCTGTTTCTTACCTGCGGAGAGGAATGCGCCCAAAGGGGATGCCCTGAAGGAGGCGCCAGCAGGGCTGGGGGACTCGGAACTTGACTTGACCCCAAAACGCGTCCTAATCGCCTTTGCCTCTAGTTCGTCTTCCAAGACCAGTTCGTCATAACCCATCTCAACGAGGTCATGGACAAGAACCTCGAGGTCCTTCGAGAGGCCTTTCTTTTCCAAGTCGAGTATCTGCGACGAGGCCTCATTTGGGCTTTCGAAGATCCTCGAGGCGATCAGCTTCAGTGAATCATCATAAGCAAAGAAGCCGCCGAAGCTGTCGACAATATAACATTTCAAAGCAAATGCACCAGACTCATCTTTATCAATGCACATTTATAAAGCTCAACTGTTGGTGTGCCAGCCCTGAAGGGGCTTACCAATGTCACCGCCGTATTCCCCTGTACCCACGGCAGACCAGGTAGACCTCTGAGCTCGAATCTCTTGAGGCGCTGGGCTTGAATATCCTTACGTCCGAGAAACGGGCTTGCACCTCCCTCCTAAACGCGTCGAAATCTGATCCCATCAGCACTTTGATGACCATTCTTCCGCCCGGTCTCAGCAATTTATCTGCCAACTCGAGGGCAATGCCCGCCAGCAGTATCTGCCTGCCGTGGTCGACATCGTGTATCCCAGTGAACCTTGGTGCCATGTCAGAAGTTATCACATCAACCATGCCGCCTGATGCCTTAGTAATGTACTCATGCAATTCGGGAGACCTTGCATCCCCGCGCAGGAGCACTACGTTCTTGTATGGGAGGGGGTCGATCTCGCTTATGTCGACCCCGATCACCACCCCCTCATCGCCAACGAGACGGGAGGCGACCTGAAGCCAGCCGCCTGGAGCGGCGCCCAAGTCAAGGACAGTATCGCCCCGCTTCATTATTCTGAATCGCCGGCAGATCTCCAAAAGCTTGAGGGCAGACCTAGAACGAAATCCCCGCCTCTTGGCTTCCCTGTAGTAATAGTCCCCCAAAACAGAGTCCTTGCCGGGCATCTCACTCTTTCTCCGAGGAGGCTGCCTTTTTGATCTCCTCTGACTTTTGGTATTTTATGAATTCGTTCCTCAGCGACATCGTGAGCTTGACGCAGTTCTCCGGGGATATGGGCTGACCCATCCCGCACCTGGAGAGGTCGTGGCATGTGAAGCATGAGCACCAGACGACATCGGATATCTGCACCTTCTGTTCTTTTTTTATCAGTATCACGCGGTAGGTCTTGTGGCTGTCCCCGGTGAAGGGCTCACGTCTGACAATGCCCTTCTTTTCCATCTTTGCAAGTGCTCTGGAGACCTCCCTGCTGTTCGAATTTATGCTCTTCCAGAGGTCGCTTTGGAGCAGGCTCCGGTCAGCGGAATTCTGTAGTGCCCTGATAAGCTTCTCTTCTAACTCCTCCACAAAACACACTTCCAAATCCGTGCATATAAAAAGATGATAAGGAGGCTATAAATAGATTTCAAGGGTAAGCTTGTCGATAAGTTCCTTGTACCGGTTTCTGACAGTGACTTCAGTCACATTCGCGGCGCTTGCGATGTCCCTCTGAGTCCGCTTCACCTCGAGCAGTACGCTGGAGATATAGACCGCAGCAGCGGCAACGCCAGTCGGACCGCGCCCAGAGGTCAGCCCCTCGCTGCTTGCGAAACGGATTATCTCGACTGCCTTCTGCTGTACTCTTCCGTCAAGGTTGAGTTTCGTAACGAGCCTTGGGACATAATTGACGGGGTCTGTTGGAAGTACTTTGATCGTGAGTTCGTTAGAAACGAACCTGTAACTCCTTGCTATTTCTTTCTTGCTGGCCCTTGATACTGAGGAGATCTCGTCGAGTGTGAGTGGGACGTTATACTTCCTGCATGATGCATACAGAGCGGCGCCAGTCATGCTCTCGATTGATCGACCCCTGATGAGCTGGCTCTCAACAGCCCTCCTGTAAAGGAGCGCCGAAGCCTCTCTGATGTTCCTAGAAAGCCCCAACTGTGATGCCATCCTCTCCAGCTCGGAAAGGGCAAAAGCCAAGTTCCTCTCGGACGCATCGGATACCCTTATCCTCCTCTGCCATTTCCTAAGGCGGTAGATCTGTGCCCTTTTCTTGGAAGTGATGGACTTGCCGTAGCTGTCTTTGTCCCTCCAGTCAATCATTGTGGACAGACCCTTGTCGTGTATCGTAAGCGTTATCGGTGCACCGGCGCGCGATCGCTTGTCCCTCTGGTCGCTGTCAAAAGCCCTCCATTCCGGACCAGGATCTAGGAGCTTGTCGCCGAGAACCAGTCCGCATACCCTGCAAGTGACCTCGGCCCGCTCGTAATCTCTAACCAGCGTCTTTGCCCCACATTCAGGGCAAGTCATTTCATCAACTTCTCGAATATCTGCCAGGTTTCTTTCCATACCCCTTTGAGCCCCTCCTTACCATTCTTCGACGAGGTTCCTCTGTAAAGAACTCCAGTCCACCAACTTCAGCACCGGGCTTCTTCGTGAGTTTCACCGAAACGTACGGGTTGTTGATGGGTCCGAAAACATCTATCACAGCCCCGACGACTCCAAATCCCTTGAGTATCACCGGAGAACCGATCCTTGGGGGGGTCTTTGCTCTTATTGTCAGAAGTCCGCTCTTACCTATGTGAACGCCGACCCCCAAGTAGTTCAAGACATCAACTCCAAGACAAAGGTAATTATGAGCATATACGATTAGTGTTTTATATCTTTTACTTGACTTATCACCTAGTTTTAAAATAACTTAAACATGTCATCACTTTCTTTTTAGGGATCTTCTTTTTGTTATTGATCCGGATATTCTGACCAACAGTTCAAACTTCTTCTGGTCACCCTTCTTGCTGACCAAGACCCTGCCCGGCCGCTCCCACCAAGATGGAGGGAACCTCTTCTCGTTCTCGATTTGGGCGACGTACGACAGATCCCTGCAAGCCTCTAGGATCTCCTCTGCGGATGGCGAGTCTACCGCCCTCTCCTTTGGGATCATCCTTCCCCCTGACCTTGTCTTAGAGGAGTCTATGTATGCGGGCCAAATGATGAATTGCCCCTCTTTTTTAGTCAAGCCCACACCACCGAGACAACGATATTAGGACCGGGATTTTTAATAAAGGTGATCCCAATGCATGAGTTTTCACTGGCTGCTAGTCTGATACAGTATGTCTCCGAGGTCGCTAAGAACAGTGGGTTAGCAGAGATCAGGGAGATGCATATCGAAGTAGGCGAGATGACCCACATAGACCCCAGGCAGCTCAGGTTCTGCATCAGGATAGCGAGCCAGAACACAATAGCAGATGGAAGTCGCGTCTACATCAGAAAAAGGATGCCCGTACTGAGGTGCCTGAAATGCGGAGCCTCGAGCGAGCTGAAGAGAGGTAAGAATCTTTCAGAATACAGCATGACCTGTCCGTCATGTGGAAGCCAGGATGTAGAGTTGGAGAGGGGGAGGGAGCTTGTCCTTAAGAGAATTAAAGGTATCAAGAAAGTAGACAGGGGCTGATGAGAAGCTCACTTCATGAGTATTGCGTTCAGCACGCCGTCCTGCCCTGGTCTCGAGGATACCTTTGCCTCTCCCAGCTCGGTCTCAATAATTGCACCCTTCGTGATTACACCTCTTCGCGAATAATCGACATTAGAAGGGTTGGACTTGACCTTCGTTATCTTGACTTTCTTGGCGGTTTTCGTTTTTGGGTCTATCACATTTGCGTAGACCGCCTCGTCCAGCCTCAGTTTGGCTTTGCCGCCATAGTTCCTTGAGATGTTCCTTACATCTTCGCCAGTACCGAGAGATGTCTCGGTTGGAGCAGAACCAAGCTCATATTTACGCTTCTCCCTGGAGTGGTGAAGCGTGCCGCCCGTGGGCTTTCGTCTATCCCTGCCCTGATAATAACTCATCGTAATCCCTCATTCTTAAGACACACATACCAAAAAGGCATACAAATATAAGTTTTTTGAAGTTTACCAAAGAGGGGCGACCCTTTTTGAAAGACCGGATACAGCTGAGCCAAGGTGCTGGCGGTAAGCTCATGGACGAGCTAATAAAGAGCGTAATAATAGGCAACATAAGTAGGCGAAGGGTAGGAAATGGCATAGGTCTTGACGAGTTCGACGACGGCGCAACCATACCCTATGAGGGCGTTCAGATCGCGGTCTCCTCTGACGGCCACATTGTCGATCCTCCGTTCTTCCCAGGCGGCGATATCGGGAAGCTCGCGGTATGCGGCGCGATCAACGACCTCGCAATGATAGGGGCCAAACCGCTCGCATTGACGGACACGGTGATTGTGGAGGAGGGCTACCCGGTCAAGGACCTTTCAAAGATAGTCATATCAATGAACGAGACTGCAGAGCGGACTGGAACTGCGATTGTGCACGGGGACTTCAAGGTAATGCCTAAGGGAAAGCTGGACAAGATCGTGCTCTCGACGACTGGGATCGGGATAGTCGAAGGGAAGCCTATACTTGACTCAGGGCTCAGGGAAGGGGACGCCATCATTGTAACCGGCCCGATAGGGGATCATGGGATCGCGATAGCCTCCCTAAGGAGCGGGCTCAGCTTCAGCACGTCAGTAAATTCAGATGTCGCACCACTCTGGGAGGTGATGAAAACAGCCATGTCGACAGGAACGGTCACAGCTGCCAAGGATCCGACGAGGGGAGGGGTGGCAATGGCCCTTAATGAAATGGCTGAGAGATCGGGGGTCAGCATATGGATCAGGGAGGAGGACATACCGATAAGGCAAGAAGTCATTGGAGCCTGCGAGATGCTCGGTCTCGATCCATTGGAGCTCACCTGTGAAGGGAGGGCAATAATAGGCGTAAGCAGGGAAAGCGCAGAGGGCGTGCTCAAGGCGATAAGGGGTCTGCCTGAGGGGAACGGGGCAATGATAATAGGATCTGTACGTAGTGAGAGGCCTGGCTATGTGATAATGGAGACTTCGGCAGGAGGCAAAAGGATAATAAACCCGCCCTTGGGCGAGCCGACCCCGAGGATCTGCTGAACGCCGACGCCCGGGGCGCCAGGTTACAGACCCATTTTGTTTTCCCCAGGGAAGTACATCTCTTCATTCAGCCTCGGGATCATTGCCATCAGTACAGCTAGTTCCGAGAGCCTGACCCGATCCAAGGCGCCTTTGGAGAAGTATCCTACACCCCCCTGCCTCCTCCCGAGACCCTCGATTCCTGTGAGTCTGTCCATCACCTTCCCCACTTCTGTTTTAGTTGAGAGGACCTGTAACACGACCCTGGCAGGGTATTCGAACGACAGACCCCCGCCGATCGTGACCCTCCTGTGCCTGTCAGCTATAGCTGCGTACTGCTGATCCATCCAACCAGATACTGAATGCGGCACCGGCAATAGTCCTGCTTCTATTCCTACGCCCATCTCTGCACACTTCTCCTGCTCCAGCGCTCTCTTTGCCCTCCCGATGGCGCCACGGATCGTCTCGTCGATGCCAATCGGCTGAGACGGGACAACGGATCGGACCTCAACCATGACCACATCCACCTTGGGAAAGAAGAGGGAGAAGACGTTCCTTACCGCCTGCACCTTCACCGGGTTTGAGGAACCAACTGCGACGAACAATTGAATCACTGGGGATAATCATAAAAGGGGAACAGATAAGAACGCTTCTAGCAGGTGCAGGCAAGTGGATCATAGACGGAGAATCAACGAACTTGTTTCGGGTATTGAGCAGATGGGGCTCGAGGGAGCGATAATATTCAGCCCCGAGAACATCCACTATTTGACCGGGGCGCCTTTTGTCAGGGGTAGCTATGGTAAGCTCCTATTCGTCGACAGGAACGTGGGAGCATCGCTGATCGTGACTGATCTGGACTATCAGGAGACCAGCGACTCGGTAAATTCGGCAGAGATAGTCAAGACCGATTTCATGGAGAAACCCCTCGACAGGCTCAGAAAGATTGTGAAGGGCTCCCCAAAACTAGGCTTTGAAGACGGGATAATCAGCACCGCGTTGAGGGAAAAGATCGGGGAGTACAGATTGGAGCCCCTACGCGGGCTGATCGAAAGGATGAGGGAAAGGAAAGACCCCGACGAGATCGCTCTCATTGAGAAGGCTCAGTCCATCAACGACAGGGCCATCAAAAAGGCGGTGGACAACATGAGGGAGGGGATGAGCGAATTGGAGATAGCGGCGGAGCTCGAATACAACCTGAGGAGGGAGGGGGGAGAATCTTTCGCCTTTGAGACCATAGTTGCTTCAGGGTCGAGAGGGGTCTACCCCCACGGGATGCCCAGTACGAGGAGACCTTCGAAGGGAGACGCAGTCGTGATCGATTTTGGTGCGAAGTACGGCGGGTACTGCTCGGACATGACGAGGACAATTTTCTTCGGGGATCCCGGTGCAGAGGTCAGGAACGCGTACGAGGCCGTGAGGGAAGCGCAGGAGAAGGCCATCGAGAGCGTGAGGGATGGGGTTTCTGGCAGGGAGATCGACGCGGTAGCCAGGGGCATACTCGATCGCCTTGGGCTTGGAAAGTTTTTTGTCCATGGGCTCGGACACGGGGTCGGCATCGATATCCATGAAGCGCCTGTGGTCGGTCCTTCGAATGAGAACCCGCTGGCGGCAGGCAACGTGATTACGATCGAGCCAGGAGTCTACCTCCCAGGAAAGTATGGAATCAGGATAGAGGACCTCTTGGTGGTGGAGAAGGGCGGAGGGAGGGATCTGACCAGATTCAACAGAGAACTCATAGTGATTTGAGGGCATGCTATGCCAGGGTATCGAAAAAGCAGACTAAACCCAAAACAAAATAAATAGATTATAACGACATATTCCCGTCCTGATCCTCATGACTCAAATGAGCCCGGGTTGTACGTAAGATGAAAGCTTCAAGTGCGTACCACGCGATTAAAGGATGGTTCGTAGGCTGGATTTACAATTTCTACGAAAAGAGGCTTTTCAACAGTATAAAGAAAGGAGAGGTCCCTAAGCACGTGGGCCTGATTCTTGACGGGAACCGCCGGTGGGCAAGGGAGCTGGACCTCGATCCCACGATAGGGCATCAGTATGGGTTTGAGAAGCTTAAGGAGGTCCTTCAATGGTGCTGGGAGATAGGGATCAAAACAGTGACGGTCTATGCACTCTCCACAGAGAATCTCAAAAGACCGAAGGATGAGGTCGATGCACTGATCCGCCTGGCAGAGAAGGCATTCAACGATGTGATAGAGAGCAAGGAGATCCACGAGAGGAAGGTGAGGATCAGAGCCCTCGGGAGAGTACATCTGCTCAAAGAGTCGTTAAGGGAAGCCATCCGCAGGGCGGAGGAGAAAACCAAGGACTACAGCGAGAGAAGGCTGAATGTCGCGATAGCCTACGGTGGCAGGGCCGAGATACTCGATGCCGCAAGGAAGATAATTGCAGAGGTCATAAACGGTGACCTCGAGATTGGCGAGATAAACGAAGAGACGTTTGCGAAGCACCTCTACACAGCAGAGGATCCTGATCCCGATCTCATAATAAGGACCTCCGGGGAAGAGAGGCTGAGCGGCTTCCTGTTGTGGCAGAGCGCATACTCAGAGTTCTATTTCATGGACGTTTACTGGCCAGAGCTGAGGAAGATAGATCTCCTTAGGGCGATAAGGACCTATCAGAGGAGACAGAGGCGATTCGGCACATGATGGTCCATACTCTTTTAAAGAATTCATTTATTAACTATTGATTGAACGAATTCGAGTCGCTTTTTATGTATGCTTGCCTTGCTAGGAGGCTCGACAGGCACATTGACGCAAAGGCTGTGCAGCAGTTCCTGCTGAACTTCCAGAAACGGGATGGAGATTCGGAAGCAATGACCGTTCTAATATGGTTGCAACGTACCGTGCAGTTGCCGCGCTGGTCAACCTTGGCTTCGATGTGGGTGTACTGTATACGACTAAGGACTTTCGCAGGGCGTGCAGGAGTCCGCTTGGAGGATTCGACTTGGTACCGAACGCCCACATCTCCTATTTGGAGGGGACCTACGCAGGAATCGAGCTGCTGGAGATATTCGGGTTGAGGCCAAGGCATCCTCAAGAATGCATCAGGAGCATTACTGGTGCTTTTCGCGTCAACGGCGGTTTCGCGAGGATTGGAATAGGGATTCCTACGTTAGAGAATGCCTTTTATGCAGTCTCATGCTTAAAAAAGCTGGACTATTTTTCAACCCCTGATTTAAACTAGAAAGAGCGCCAAGGCCCCCTTCAGATAGAATCACTTCCCGTTCAATTTTGCCACCTCACCCTGCGCATCCAGATTTCACGAGTCCCTGGGGGCGATGCCAAAACAAGTGAATTGGGAGAACGGCAGTAGCAGCCGGCGCGGTCACGATAAGCGCCTACTCCAGAAGCCTGCAGCACCACTATGGCATAATTGCCTCCAGAGACCAGAGGGGCACCATCACGCATTTCTTTCTTTAGGCTGTCTAGTGATTCATTGAAAGGATGGTTTGGGGGGGCACGGGGTTAACTCTAACCGGTTACAATCAATCCGATCGGTTTGTACTGGACAGTTTTGCGGTTGGTCAGTCTTTTTCCCTCTACCGAGGCCAATGTCAAGGAAACTTACAGACATCTTGACTTATTATCTGGTTTTTGTATCTTACCATCTAATTAGGTCAATAACGTTCCGAACCAGTTCTTTTGATCAAGCTTTTCTTCGGAAAAAGGTCCATGGTGCCCGAGGCCGGATTTGAACCAGCGACACTCCGGTCTTCAGCCGGATGCTCTCCCAGGCTGAGCTACTCGGGCAACGCTCGTTTATTGAAAACTGGGTTTAATAAGTCTTTTTTTCTCGGCGGGGGTCAGGTTTTTATTCGTTCGGGAGGGGATTATTAAGGGGCAATGATCGCTCAGAGTTAATTTGACCGCGAGGGATGAAATCAAGGCGTTTGCGATAGCCCCCTTTGGTCATTTTTTCAGAACTTTGGTTGTTCCGAAAAGTTAAATATCCCCTATGCAAAATGTTCTCAAAGTTGCGGCCGTAGTCTAGCCTGGTCTAGGACGTTAGCCTGCCAAAGGCTAATACCTGTAGAACGCTAAGGACCCGGGTTCAAATCCCGGCGGCCGCACCATGTTTTTCATTTCATCCAGCCCTAGTTTTTTCTGCCACGGATCCGTAGATCTCTGCTATCCGTTTCAACACCGTTTCCATCGTGAAGCTCTCAAGTACCCTGGCGCGCGCGTTCTTCCCGTACCTCTGAATCTTTTCCGGGTCGATTAGGAGGTTGTTCACCCCCCACGCTATGTCCATGGGATCGTAGGGGTTTATATGGTAGCCGCACTGGCGGTCGCCGTAGTTGATCACGATCTCTCTCATTCCGCTGACGCCCCTCGCGCCGACCACCAAGGGCTTCTCCATCGCCATCGCCTCCAGAGCCACGATCCCGAACGGTTCGTAGATGCTTGGAAATACTGCGATGTCCGATGCTGCATAGACGCGTATCCTCTCATCCTCGGGAAGCATCCTGAACTCGAATGCCACACTGTCCTTGATCCCCAAGTTCTCGGAGAGGCGAACCAACTCTTCCTGGAGGTCGCCCTTGCCAATAATTATTAGTTTAGTGTTGGGGAACCTCTGCAGTATGTGCGGCATTGCCATCACAAGCCTGTCCACCCCTTTGACCGCGGTCAGGCGCCCGAGAAATAGCAGCATCCGATCGCCATCAGATACGCCGTATCTTGATCGGATCCTCTGCCGCTCCTCCGTCCCGACCCTCTCCGGCGAGTACTTTGAGGCGTCTACGCCATTCCAGACGACCTCTATCTTTTCAGACTGGAAGCCGCATGTTATGAGTTCGTCGCGCATTGCATTGGAGACTGTCACGATCCTGTCCGCAATGTTGGCTGCCTTCTTCTCCAGGTCGTATATTATTGATGAGCCCCTTCCGAGGCTCCTTCCCCTCTCGGTCGAGTGTATGTGGAAGACCATCGGGATTCCTGTCGCCTTTCTAAGGGCGATGCCTGCCATTGCGGAGAGCCAGTCGTGGACAGACAGCACGTCGAAGGTCCTGCCTTCTTTGGGGATCAGGTCATTCGCTATTTTGGTGCTGACGAGAAGGTTGTACGCGAGGACCTTAGAGAAGAACTTCGCAGCGGTCCCTGAACGCCTTATCTCCTCCGACTCGAACTCCGGGAGGGTGTCGGAGAAGTCGATCAGCTTCGGCCGGTGGACCTCGACCCCATCGATGATTTCCCTTGTATTCAGCGTGCCGTCGTTCATCGTGAATGCTGTCACCTCGTGCCCCAGACGCATTAGCCCTACAGAGAGCTCGTAGGTAAAAGTCCCCAGACCCCCTACGATCATCGGCGGGAACTCCCAGGTGAACACGGCTATCTTCAAGCGAAAGGCACCGCAGAGTAAGGATCTTTAATTTTCTATAATAAGGATTCGGTGGAACCGGTCAAGGCGCAGGCATTTATTTATGAAAAATCCTGGCTGAAGAACTTCAGCCCCTCACGATCTCATAGCTCCAGGTCACTTCGGCGATCTTGCTCAGCATGGCGGCAATCGGGCAGACCTTCGTCATTGTGAGGGACACGACGCGCTCCACAACGTTGTCGTCGAGGTCCCCCTTCAGGATGAAGCGGAGCGCGATCTTATTAAAGAACTTAGGGTGGTCCTCTCTGCGCTCCCCATCTATGACAACCTCATAGGATTCGAGCTGCTGCTTCCTGGCCTCGAGCATGCCAACGATGTCAATACCTGCGCAGCCACCCAAGGCGATAAGGAAGAGGTCCATGGGCGTGGTCCCTTCTCCAGATCCTCCGTAATTCTTGTGTGCCTCCATGAGAGTCATATGACCCTGGCTGTCTACGCCCTCAAATTTCATACCGCCGGTCCATCTTACTGTAGCGTGCGGCATCTTAGGTCACTTACTTTAAGGAAGAGGGAAAAAGAAAGCTTTTATCTTTTATCCAAGGGGCAACTACTCCCCGGAAGAAGAAAAGTCATCTGGGCAGGCATCATGCACTCAAGATCCAAATCATTCCAAAGTCATCGGGACAATTCATCATAGCCCGCCCAATTATCTGATCACGGATCGGGATAAAAATCTGATCTCTAGGGCTGGCGGAGGTTCTTCCTGGTTCCCGGTAGCATCCCGCTCCTCTTAAGCCTCCTCAAGGCTGAGCTGACGCTGCTCGGCTTCGCGTTGAGTATCTTTGCGATCTCATTCACGCTCATTTCACCGTTCTTTGAGATTAGGTCATAGATCTTGTCGTCGAGTGACTCGTATGCAGGAAGCGAGACTATGTTGATATGCGAGATGGATGCCCCCATTATCACAGCCGCAGGCGAGACCTTCCCAGAGAGGTCTGTGCAGTCCTCCAGGAATATGTTGAGCAGATCCTCGTCCACCTGTACAAGCTTTCCTGTGATGACCTGCTCATCCATGAGGTGAACCTCGACAATGCTATTGATGTATCCCTTGAGGCGCTCCACAACGGAGACCTTATCCTTCGTCTGCAGTCTCTGATCCCCCAACCGGGTAATTAGAGATCAGGTGGGTTAAATAAGTAGCGATCATGCGCCAATTCGCAGGGATTTGCCCCGGGTATTTTTATATTCAGAATCTAGAAAAGTGAATCAGGAGCGCTGGTGTCACCATTTGGAGAGGTTTGTCTGCATTCACGGGCATTTCTACCAGCCGCCGCGGGAGAACCCATGGCTCGAAGGGATCGAGCTCCAGGAATCTGCCCACCCTTACCACGACTGGAACCAGAGGGTAACTGCAGAGTGCTACGCACCCAACGCTGCTTCAAGGATCATCGGGCCTGATAGAAGGATAGTCGAAATTGTGAACAACTATTCGATGATCAGCTTTAACTTCGGACCAACACTTCTCTCATGGATGGAGATGAACGCGCAGGAGACGTATGAGGCGATATTGGAGGCGGACATGAGGAGCAGGAAGGAATTCTCGGGGCACGGCTCAGCCATTGCGCAGGCATACAACCACATGATAATGCCGCTCGCGAGCCAGAGAGACAAGATAACCCAGATCAGGTGGGGAATAGCCGATTTCAAGGCAAGGTTCAGGAGGGAGCCGGAGGGGATGTGGCTCCCCGAGACAGCAGTGGACACGCCAACTCTAGAGATCCTCGCACAAGAGGGGATCAAGTTCACGATCCTCGCGCCGCACCAGGCGAGGAGGGTTAAGAGGGGCGGCGAATGGAGGGAGGTGCATAAAGAGGCGCTTGACACCAAACGTCCCTATCTGTGCAGGCTCCCCTCAGGCAGGGCCATCAGCATCTTCTTCTACAACGAGTCGATCTCGAAGGAGGTGGCGTTCGGCGGGCTTCTCAACGACGGCGAGGCCTTTGCGAAGAGGATGCTCTCGGAGTTCGCAGAGGATGGCGGGAACCAGCTCGTGAGCGTCGCCACTGACGGGGAAACCTATGGGCACCACCACAAATTCGGCGAGATGGCGCTCTCCTACTGCCTGCACTACATCAAGTCAAACAGCCTTGCTAGGATAACCAACTTTGGGGAGTTCCTAGAGCTTTGCCCGCCGGAGGACGAGGTCGAGATCGCTGAGAGGACCTCTTGGAGCTGCGAGCACGGCGTCGAGCGCTGGATGGATGAATGCGGCTGCAAGACAGGGGTCTGTCCCCTCCAGAGGTGGAGGAGACCGCTAAGGGATGCGATGGACTGGCTGAGGGACAGGGCGGCAGAGGTTTTCGAGACCGAGATGAGGAGGTATTCCGGAAAACCGTGGGAGGACAGGGACGAGTACATATCCGTTGTGTTGGACCGATCGCCGGAGAACATAGACCTCTTCTTCAGGAGAAGGGGATTCAGGAGGGATCTCGTTAAGGAGGACAGGGTAAAAATACTAAAGTTGCTCGAAATGCAGCGGCATTCGATGCTCATGCAGACCAGCTGTGGATGGTTCTTCGACGACGTGTCAAGAATAGAGACCGTCCAGATCATGAGGCATGCAGCCAGGGTAATTCAGCTCTTGAGGGAGGTCACAGGCAAGGACCTCGAGCCAGAGTACCTTGAAAAGCTCCGGGCTGCTAAGAGCAACTACAGCACGCTCGGGGACGGAGCTAAGATTTACGAGAACTTCGTCAGACCGGCGAGGGTCGAACTTCCGCGCGTCGGGATACACCACGCAATATCCTCGATATTCAATGGAGAGAAGGGAGGCCCGCACAGGGTGTACTGCTACTTCGTCGAAGACAAAACGTACGAAAGGCAGAAGGTGGGGAAGAACGTGCTAGTGACAGGGAATTCTAGGGTTACTTCGATAATGACGCTAGAGGAGGACGAGATCTGGTATGCTGCCCTGTGGCTGGGTGACCACAACATATTCGGCGGCGTCAGGAGGCGCATGGGCGAAGAGGAATTCCTCGAGGCGCAGAAAGGGCTGCACAGCGCGATAAAGGCAGGCGATGTCCAGAGGGCGATAAGCCTGATCGATCTCAATTTCGGTAAAGAGGGGTGTTCTTGTTCGCTTTCGGACTTGTTCAAGGACAGGCAGATCGAGGTCCTCGAGAGGATCCTCGAGGCCTCGGTGGGCAGGGCCAGGTCGAACTTCCAGCAGGTCTATGAGGACAACCTGGCAGTAATGACATTTATGAGGGGGCTCTCGCTGAAGGTGCCAATCGCGCTCAGGGCGGCAGCCGAAGTGGTCTTGACCTACAACATAATTGAGGCTTTAAGGGGCGAAGATACAGACCCAAGGATCTTCGAGAAGCTCACAGAAGAAGCACTGAGCCTTCAGATCGAGCTCGACAAAGGCCTGATAGGCCTGGAGGCTAAGAGGCGTATTGAGCGCGAACTGGAGCGGCTGGCTGAGGTCCCCGAGGACCTGGGACGCATGGAGAGGCTTGAGAGGCTCCTCAGATCTGTGGAGAGGCTGCAGCTAGAGATCAACTACTGGCTCGCGCAGAATCTGCTCTTCAAGATCATGTCGAGATGGCAGGGATACATGAAGGCAAGGGAGGCTTCTGGCGACTCCAGCGCATGGAGATGGCTGGAGAGGCAAAAGTCCCTCGCCGAGCTATTGGGCATAAAAGTCTGAAGGAGTGGTGTAATTGGATCTTGTATCCGGAACCCGGGCGAGCGGAATACTGCTTCATCCGACCTGCCTCCCTTCAGACTACGGGATAGGCGACTTTGGACCGCAGGCATACAGATTTGTGGACCTCTTGGCAGAGACCGGGCAAAGCTACTGGCAGCTACTGCCGCTGAACCCGACCAGCCCTGAGTGCGGGAATTCGCCGTACATCTCCAGCTCTGGCTTCGCGCTGAATCCGCTGCTTATAAGCCCGGAGATGCTCGCAGCCGACGGGCTTCTTGAAGAAACGGCGCTGGACTCGATCAGGGTTCCCGAGAGCGACAGGATCAATTACAGGGCAGTCCAATCCGCAAAGCTTGAGATCCTTAAGAAAGCGTTCAAAGGGTTCTCGAGAAAAAAGGGTGACTTTTCAGGCAATTACGAGGGGTTCTGCGACCGGAATGCGTCTTGGCTTGATGACTATGCAGTCTTCACTGCGCTCAAGGAGGGGTCCGGAATGCCCTGGTATCTCTGGCCTGAGGGGCTGAGGAGGAGAGAGCCTGAAGAGCTCGCCTCTGCCAAGAGAAGGCTCGAGGGGACAGAATTCCATAGGTTCGTGCAGTACATCGCATACTGGCAGTGGTCGCGTCTGAAAGAACACTGCAAGAGAAAGGGGATCCGGATATTCGGCGACCTCCCCTTCTATGTGAGCCACGACAGTGTCGATGTCTGGACCAGCCCAGGGCTGTTCAAGCTCGACAGCACAGGCAGGGCTCTCTTCGTCAGCGGGGTTCCTCCAGACTACTTCAGCGAGACTGGGCAGCTTTGGGGGCACCCAGTTTATGACTGGGACAGGCACAGGGAGACGGGGTTCGAGTGGTGGATGCGCAGGATAAAGCACAATGTTGAGATGTTCGACCTGGTCAGGATCGACCACTTCAGGGGGTTACTGGCATATTGGGAGGTCCCTGCTTCAGAGAGGACTGCCATGAACGGCAGGTGGGTGAAGGTTCCCTCAGACGAGTTCTTTGGGGCTTTGAGGGGGAGTTTCCCCTCATTGCCTTTCGTTGCCGAAGACTTGGGAGTGATAACAGACGACGTAAAGGCCGCTATAAAGAACCTAGGGATCCCAGGCATGAAAGTCCTCATCTTCGCTTTTGACGGAAAGCCCGACAACCCCTACCTTCCGGAGAACCACGGGTTCAACTCGGTCTCGTACACAGGTACCCACGACACGAACACGGTCAAGGGCTGGTTCATGGAGGAGGCGACGCAGGAAGTCAGGGAGAACCTCTTCAGGTATCTCGGCAGGAGGGTCGGGGAGGAGGAGGTGAGCGCCGAGTTGATAAAACTGTCGATGATGTCTGGATCAAGGCTCTGCATTGTCCCGATACAGGATGTCCTGAACCTCGGGAGCGAGGCAAGACTGAACGTACCCTCTTCCCCCCTGAACAATTATCTCTGGAGGATGAGGGAAGGACTAAGCAATGAAAGGCTCGAAGAGTTCGCCCTCGTCACGAAGGAGTCTGGAAGATCCAGATGCCAGTGAGTTGGCGATTTCAGCCCGGGAATACTTCCCTTATCCGATCCTTAAGGAGCCAGCCAACGACAATCCCTGCCGAGATCCCGACGAATATTGCGACCCCCCATGCGAACGCTTGGGCAATTATATTGAGTATCGTTACGTCGATCCCTAGCTGGGTGAGTGAGATGTCGATGACCACAAAATAGAGCACCAGCTTCAAGAGGTTACCCAGCAGGTCTGTGTAGAACGTGGACACGCCCTCGTGGGAAAAGCTCTTCTTCGCGATCTCGCCAGCCCAGTCCGAGAGTGCACCCCCGAAGATGAATATTACCAAGGCGATTACTAGATTCGGTATAAAGTTGAGGACGGCATTAACCGGGTCCTCGAGGTACGGGATGTTGAGGCTTCTGAGTGCAAATAGAATACTGACTATGTATATTGACCATTTACTTACGGACTTGGTAAGCTCCGAGGCGGTGAAGCCTGATTTCAGAACGGCTCTGCCAATTGCAGTCTTCCTCATGGTGGCGTCGAAGCCGAATCTGTCAACAGAACGCCCCACAATCTCCCCGACCAATCTGCCGACGACGTAGCCAAGAAGAACTATGGCTGTAAAAACAGCACCGTGATACCCGACGAGTTTCAGTTGCTCTATGATCCAACCGTAGTCGATCACCTGTGTTACGAAGGTCAACGGCAGAAAACACCACCATAGGATTTGATGTTCATTTTATTTAAAGCTAATTCGGGAATCCTGCGATGATTTTCCAAGTTATCATAAGCAAATGGTCAGCGCTGAGGCACATCCATCCGTTGAATTAAAAAACGAATTTAAGAGGGCATAGAAAGGTATTCAGATTAGTCCCCATTACAAATATTAAAACGAGGAAAGTTTTGGTGATCGAGGCTACTGATTCAAAGCAGGTTGTTGCTGGAACCATGGAAAATAGTGGAGAGAGCAATGAGCTTTGGTACAAGGATGCAATAATTTATGAGCTCCACGTGAGGTCCTTCTTTGACAGCAACGGTGACGGAATCGGGGACTTCAAGGGACTCACAAAGAAGCTGGATTACCTCAAAGACCTCGGCGTCACTGCGATCTGGATACTTCCCTTCTATCCATCACCAATGAAGGACGACGGTTACGACATATCGGACTACTTCGGGGTTGATCCGAGATATGGAACGCTGAAGGACTTTAGAGAGTTTGTGAGGGCTGCGCATGAAAGGGGTATAAAAATAATAACCGAGCTCGTCCTCAACCACACTTCAGACCAGCACCCGTGGTTCCAGGCTGCGAGGAGGGCCAAAAAAGGCTCCCCCAAGAGGGATTACTACGTTTGGAGCAGCGATCCAAGCAAGTACGGGGAAGCGAGGATAATCTTCAAAGACTTCGAATCCTCGAATTGGACATTCGACCCAGTCGCAGGGGAGTACTACTGGCACAGGTTCTATTCCCACCAGCCAGACCTCAACTACGACAACGAAGAGGTCAAGAAGAGGATCTTCGAGGTGGTGGACTTCTGGCTCGAACTGGGGGTGGACGGCCTCAGGCTGGATGCGGTGCCCTACCTCTTCGAGAGGGAAGGGACGAACTGCGAGAACTTGCCCGAGACCCACCAATTCCTTAAGGAATTGAGAAGACATGTCGACTCCAAGTTCAAAGGAAGGATGCTTCTAGCCGAGGCCAACCAGTGGCACTCCGACGCAATGATGTACTTCGGGGAGGGTGACGAGTGCCACATGGCATTCCACTTTCCGTTAATGCCAAGGATGTACATGGCGATTTTCATCGAAGACAGGTTTCCGATCGTGGATATACTCGAGAGCTCATTGGGGATCCCGGACGGGTGCCAGTGGGCGCTCTTCCTCAGGAACCACGATGAGCTTACACTCGAGATGGTGACCGACGAGGAGCGGGACTACATGTACAGGGTCTATGCCAACAACAAGCTGGCGAGGATAAACCTTGGGATCAGGAGGAGGCTCGCCCCGCTGATGGACAACGACCGGAGGAAGATCGAACTCATGAACCTTCTCCTGCTCACGCTGCCCGGCACCCCGGTGATCTACTACGGCGACGAGATCGGGATGGGCGACAACTTCTACCTAGGAGACAGGAACGGTGTTAGGACGCCGATGCAGTGGTCCTCGGAGTTGAATGCGGGGTTCTCGAAGGCAAACCCCCAAAGGCTCCACCTTCCCGTTATAGTGGACCCAGAGTACCACTACGAGGCAGTCAATGTGGAGAACCAGAAGAAGAGCCAGTCCTCCCTCTTCTGGTGGATGAAGAGGATGATAAACGTCAGAAAGCATTTCAAGGCATTCGGCAGAGGCGAGATCGAGTTCCTCTATCCGGAGAACAGCAGAATCCTTGCGTTCATAAGGAAATACCGCGACGAGAGAGTGTTGGTAGCCGCTAACCTCTCGAAGAAGCCCCAAGTCGCTGAGCTCGATCTCTCTGGCTATGAAGGGCAGACGCCCAAGGAGATCCTGGGAAATGCCAAGTTCCCCATGATAGGCAAATCAGGCTACGTTTTGACTTTTGACTCATACGGGTACTATGTCTTTTCGCTCTCAAAGGAGGAGACGAGGCCAATAGTTACAAAGACTGAGATTGCGGTAAAGGAGCCGAGAGAGCTAGGTTCGAGGGGAGTACTTGAAAAGCTTGAGACAGAAGTTCTGCCTGCGTTCTTGGTGGGGCAGAAATGGTTTGTGGGCAAAAACAGGGAAATAGACAGGATAAGAGTGAGAGACATGATCCATTTCGAAGATGGTGTGCATAGGTTTGAAGGTGTAGCGATAATCGACGTCTTCTACTCGCAGGGCCTTCCTGAATCCTATGTTTTGCCTCTCATCTACATCAACGATCCCAGGGAAAGGCGCGAGATCTCGGAAATGGCACAGGACTTCATCCTAGCGAAGGTAAAGGCGGGTCTGGAGGAAGGCATACTATGCGATGCTTCGGCTACCGGTTCGTTTGCCAAGTCGATGTTTTCAATGATTATGAGGAGGAAGGTCCTGAAGAGCAAGAGCGCCGAGATCAGGGTCACCGTCAGGGATAGCTTTAAGGAACTTAGGGGCTTGAAACCCGAAGGGCTCTCGATCAAACCGCTCCTGGATCTCCGCAATACGTCAATCATATATGGCGGCCGGGCTCTGCTGAAGATCTATCGGAAGGCCGAGGAGGGCAAAAACCCGGAAGTCGAGATATTGGATCACCTGAATAACCCCTCATTCCCGAATGCCCCTGACCTGCTCGGGTACATCACATACCAAGAGAGGGGAGGAGAGCCTGTAATCATCGCTTCGCTTCAGGAGTACGTACCGAACGAGGGGGACTTCTGGGGTCTGCTCCTGAGGGAGCTCGAGGGATACTACGCCCGCATATTAGCCGTCCGACCAAAGGAAGTAGCTTCATCGTTAGACTTGTTCGGGGACGATCCTGTGCCAGAAGAGCTTGCCGAGCTGATTGGGTCGCGGACGCTCGAGATGCTGAGAATTCTCGCTTTGAGGACCGCAGAGATGCATATTTCCCTTTTCACGAAGGGAGAAGACCCCGAATTCATGCCTGAGAGATTCAATTATCTTTACCAGTTCGCCCTGTACCAAGGGCTGTCCAGCTACATCAGGCGAATCCTGAGGACGCCTAAGATAAGGTCATCCTTGAAGGAAAAAGAAATGATAGACTTCGAATCGGTACTCGAACGTCAGGCTAAGATCGACGAAAAGTTGAGGCGCTTAAGGCAATTGAAGCTAAATGCTCTGAGAGGAAGGATCCATGGAGACTACCATCTGCAGCAGATACTATCCACTGGGGACGACCTTATGATAATTGATTTTGAAGGTGAGCCCACCAAGGCATTGAGCGAGAGGAGGATAAAGAAGTCGCCCCTGGTCGATGTGGCGGGGATGCTCAGGTCGCTGCACTACGTTGCGTACACCGCACTGGCAGGCGCCCAGAAGGATCCCGCTACCGCCGATAAGGGATTCCTCGAAGGCTGGGCAAAACGGTGGTACATCTGCTGCGCCAAGGTTTTCCTAAAGGAGTACATCTCAAGAGTGAAAGGAACGAATCTCATACCGGAGGATAGGGATAGCCTCAAGATCCTGATTGAAGCGTTTATGCTTGAGAAGGCATTTTACGAACTGGAGTACGAGGTAAACAACAGACCGGAGATGGCATGGATCCCAATAAAAGGCATACTTGACATTATATGATATCAAAGGTAATCCTATGAGTCCCGAGAGAGTTGGAAGAGGCGTGTCCAAACAGGTTATACCCCGTTCGGCCCTCACCGATTTCGACGTCTACCTCTTTAGGCGTGGCAAGCACTGCAGGCTTTATGAAAAGCTCGGGGCCCACCTTGCAGAGGTGGACGGGGAGGGGGGCGTCCAGTTCGGGGTATGGGCTCCTAACGCCGGCAGCGTCTATGTGATCGGAGACTTTAACGGATGGAAGCCCGATCACAAGCTCTTCCCGAGGGCAGACGGCTCCGGGATATGGGAAGGGTTCCTGCCCGGGGTCGGCAGGGGGGCGCTCTACAAGTACAGGATCGTATGCAGGGACGGGCGTTGCTTCGACAAGGCAGATCCCTTCGCCTTCAGATCAGAAACACCCCCTGCCACAGCCTCGGTCGTCTGGGACTTGGAGTATGACTGGTCGGACGGGGAATGGATGAGGACGAGGGGGAAACACAACTCGCTCAATTCACCGATATCGATATACGAGTGCCACCTGGGGTCCTGGAGGAGGAGGGATGGCGCCTGGCTCAGCTATGCCGAAATGTCGGAGGAGATCCCGAAGTACCTGCAGGAGGCGGGGTTCACCCATATCGAGCTACTGCCAGTAATGGAGCACCCGTTCTACGGTTCATGGGGATACCAGACCACAGGTTATTTCGCGCCGACGGCGAGGTACGGGGAGCCCCAAGGGCTGATGCGGCTTATCGACAAAGTGCACCAGTCAGGGAGGGGGGTTTACTTGGATTGGGTTCCCTCGCACTTCCCGACCGATGCGCATGGGATCGGGTACTTCGACGGCACGCACCTGTACGAGTATGAGGACCCGAGGAAGAGGTGGCACCCAGACTGGAGGAGCTACATCTTTGATTACGGGAAGAACGAGGTCAGGTCTTTCCTGATGAGCAGCGCGGTCTTCTGGCTGGAAAAGTACCATGCGGACGGGTTGAGGGTTGACGCTGTGGCTTCAATGCTGTACCTCGACTACTCGAGGAGGGAGGGGGAATGGGTCCCGAACGAGCATGGAGGGAGGGAGAATCTCGAGGCCATATCATTCATCAGGGACCTGAACGAGACGGTTTACAGGGAGTGCCCTGATGTCCAAATGATAGCGGAAGAGTCTACGGCTTGGCCCATGGTATCCAGGCCGACCTACTCAGGAGGCCTCGGCTTCGGCATGAAGTGGAACATGGGTTGGATGCACGACACGCTCGATTACTTCTCCAAGGATCCGATATTCAGGAAATACCACCATAACGAGATTACATTCAGCATATGGTATGCATTCTCTGAGAATTTCGTGCTTCCCCTCTCACACGACGAAGTTGTCTACGGGAAGCGGTCTCTCCTAGGGAAGATGCCCGGTGACGACTGGCAGAAGTTCGCCAACCTCAGGCTGTTGCTCGGGTACATGTATGCCCACCCCGGTAAGAAGCTGATCTTCATGGGAGGGGAATTCGGGCAGAGAAACGAGTGGTACCACGAAAGGGCTCTCGACTGGCACCTCCTCTCAGAACCCATGCATGCCGGGGTGAGGAGGTGGGTGGAGGACCTGAACTCGACTTACATGTCGGAGAGGGCCCTGTACGAGCTTGACTTCGATCAATCAGGGTTCGAGTGGGTTGACTTCAGGGACTACGAGCAGAGCGTAATAAGCTTTGAGAGAAAAAGCAGCTCCGATGACGTTGTGCTAGTTGTGTGCAACTTCACCCCCGTGCCAAGGGAAAGATACCGGGTCGGAGTCGAAAGAGGCGGGAGATGGCGCGAACTTCTCAACAGCGACGCAGTACCCTACGGCGGTGCAGGATGGGGGAACTTCGGGGGCGTGGAGTCGGAGGAGGTCGAGTCCCACGGACGCAGGCATTCGCTATCCTTGACCCTGCCTCCGCTCGGAGTGGTGTATCTCAAGCCCGAATAGGCCGGGCACTGAAAGACTAGAACAAAGGAGGAACACAACTTATTTTAGAGTCCCCACAATGATCATCTACTATGAATGATATCTATGAGCTGGCGCCTTCGATGAGGCTCCTGATAGCCATGCACAACATCTCTTCTGTGGATCCTACCACTGCTAAGAGCCTCGATGAGCTGAAAATCGCATCTGGCATGTCTGAGCCTGAGCTCCAAAACGCAGTAAGGGAGCTCCTGTCCTACGGTTATGTGGAGTCTAGAGGTGCGGCATACTACCTGAGCAGGCTCGGGATATGCGTGATCAGGAGCGTCTACACCTAGCCTAGGTAATCCAAATGAAGCCGGTAATGCACATAAGTTGGGAATACCCGCCCTGGGTCGTCGGGGGGCTCTCTCAGGAGCTGAAATCGCTCCTCCCAGAGATAGCCAGGAAGGTAAGGACAATACTGGTGGTCAGGGGAGATAGGGACGAGGTGGCCGAGATCGACGGGATGCGGCTTTTCAAGTTCGCGTCCTCTGTCAGGACCAGCCCCCACATATTGGCGTACATACATGCGCTCAATATCGACCTCCTGAGGGGGGCATCAGCGGCAATCCATGAAGAAGGCGATGTCCCTTTGGTGCATACTCATGACTGGGTGAGCAGCATCACAGGGGTCTACCTTAAGTCCTGCTTCAGGGTTCCACTGGTGACCTCAGTCTACACCACCGAACTGACCAGGTCAAAGGTACTTGGCTCGCTTCTCAACATGGGCATATTCGACATCGAACGGCACTGTTTCAGCAAGTCCGACCTTTTAATAGTAAAGTCTGGCGGAATGCGCGATCACCTCGCAGAGAATTACGGTGTTAGTCGGGACAAGATAGTCTTTGCCAGTAGTGCCGAGGGCATAATCGACGCATACAGGGGGCTCAGGGAATGAGGATCCTGGAGATAACGTGGGAGTACCCGCCCCACATAGTCGGGGGTTTGGGCAGGCACGTCTACAACCTTTCAGTGCACCTAGCGTCAAAGGGTGCAGAGGTGACGGTCCTCAGCTTCACCGACGGCACCTCCAAGAAGCAGGAGAGGGCGGAGGGCGTGGAGATCGTGAGGGTTAACCCCTATGTGCTGCGTTATCCGGACTTCGTATCCTGGATCGAAGGTCTGAACATGTTGATGGTCGAGAGGGCAGCCGATCTTGGGAGCTTTGACCTCATACATGTCCACGACTGGCTGACAGCGTACTCGGGGATCGCGTTAAAGCACATGTGGAGGCGCCCCCTCGTGGCGACGATCCATGCGACGGAGATCGGAAGGAGGAAGGTCCTCACAAACGACAGTGAAAGGCATATCCATGAGATGGAGTGGTGGCTCGCATTTGAGGCTTGGAGGGTGATATGCTGCAGCAAGTATATGATGAAAGAGGTGCACACGAGCCTAGGGTGCCCAGCCGACAAGATCTCCGTAATCCACAACGGTTATGACCCCAAGATGGCTAAAGCGAAGAACGCTGTGCCAGGGAAAAAAAAGGGAAAAACCGTGCTCTTCGTCGGGAGGCTAGTCTACGAGAAGGGCCCCCACCTGCTGGTGGAGGCGGCCAGCCTCTTGAGGGAAGAAGAGGGCCTCAGGGTGATTATAGTGGGCGACGGCGCGATGAGGCCTTACCTTGAAGGGCTTGCCAGGAAACTGAACCTTGGCGATAAAGTAAGCTTCCTGGGTCATGTGGACGACGAGACCCTGCTCTCAATTTACGAGGAGGCGTCGGTGCTTGTGATACCCAGCCTATACGAGCCCTTCGGGATAGTGGTGCTTGAGGCAATGTCGCTTGGGATCCCTGTGATCGTCTCGAACACAGGCGGGCTCGACGAGATAGTGACGGACGGGAAGGACGGAATAAAGTTCCGATCAGGCTCAGCAGAGGATCTGGCAAAGGCGATCACCAGGGTACTCCATGATGAAGGGTTGAGGGCGAGGCTAGTGGCGAATGCCAAGTCGAGGGCGAATGAGTTCTCATGGAGCAATACCGCTGAGCAGACCCTCGAGCTGTACAAGAGAGTGCTGGACGAGTACAATGCCAACGACTGGAAGCCGAAGGCGGGCATCAGATGAAGTGCGCTGTTGGACTGGACGTAGGGGGGAGCTGGATCAGGGCCGCCCTGGGTGACCAGAGCGGCAGGATATTGAAGAAATCTGTCCAAAGAGTGGTGCAGGGTAGCTCGGACCAGTTCATCTCGCAGACTATTGGGATAATCAAGGAGGTCTCCTCTGGAGTTGCCGAAGTCGAAGGGATAGGGGTTGGGGCGGCGGGTAGGCTCAACATAAGGAAGGGATCAATCGAGTTCTCACCCCATACCTCTCTCATTAGTGTCCCACTTAAGGATGCGATTGAGGCAGAGATCGGGAAACCGACAGTCGTCCTCAACGACTGCGTGGCAGCCGCCGTGGCGGAGGGCGTTATCGGAGCGGGCAAAGGGGCTGGGAACATCGTCTATGTCGGTATTGGCACAGGGATCGGCGCAGGAATAATGGTTGACGGCAGGATACTGCTCGGGAAGGACGGTAATGCCCACGAGGTCGGGCACATGATAATAGACATGGAGGAGAGGCTCGAATGCAACTGTGGCGGTTTTGGGCACTGGGAGGCTTACACTTCGGGCAGCGGGATCCCCAGGTATGCGAGGTTCCTGTTAAAGGGCTTTTCCGGCGCGAGCGGGCTCGCTGAGTTGATGAAGGCAGGCCGAGAGGAGGTTGGGGCAAAGGAGGTCTTCGGCGCGGCTTATCGAGGGGATCCTTTCGCCAGGCACGTGATCGAGAAGGCGGCGGGGATTAACGCGAGGGCATTCGCAAACATCGTCAACCTTTACGACCCGCAGATCATCACGGTTGGGGGAGGGCTAGCGCTGAAGAACCCTTCTTTGGCAGTCGATCCCATCGCTGAACTGTTGCCGAAACTCTGCTTCAACTCTCCGCCCCTGGTGGAATTGACCCGACTGGGCGAGGATGCACCCCTCGTGGGAGCGCTGCTTTCGGCATTCGGTTCTTACCGATCCAAGTTGATCCCGCAGCTGGGATGATCAGAAGAAGGCCCTGAGCGCAGCGGCGTATTCCTCAGGGAACTCAGTAAGCCCGACCTCCCGGCCGTACAGCTCGAGGAAGGCCCTGTCGCAGCCTATCCGCCTGGACCTGCCCATTATCCTCATATGAAGCCTGAATGCGCCCTCCCCAGACCCAGGGGGCAGGGAGAAAACCCCCATCGTTACCGACCTAAGACCCATTTTCCAGTAGCCCCTCAAGATCCTTGATATGCCGTCTGCGAGACCGATGATGTATCCCTCCTGGAGTTCGAGGAGCGAGTCGGCTTTCTCTTCGAGGACGCCAATTGCCTCGCATGCACCAGTAGGGGCCCACGGCGCTATCCAGGAGAAACCACTGGTCCTCCCGATGTACCTCGGAGAGCCTATTTCCGACTCCAGCAAGTCGTCCCAGAAAGACCGGGACTCCCGGGTTCGGTACTCGCGGCACGACATGAGGCATTCCCTGAGCGACGAGACGGGAGACATGCCGGCAATGACTTGGAAGTGCGGGTGCAGCATCGAAGCGCCCGCCTGGCTCAGGTGGTTCCATCCCAGGAAGTGGTAAGGATGCCCCTTCTCGTGGGCTAGGCGGAGGAAAGTTGCGGATGCAAACAGCCCGTCGGCAAGCTCCTCACGGCTGTATCCGTCGATCTCCAGCTTATGTTCGGGCGTGAAGACCACCACGCCGTGCAAGGAAGAGAGCGGGTACATGTTCGGGAAGACTACGGCTTTCCCAACCCTGATCCTGCCTGACCGGCAGAAGTCAGGAGTGAATGAAGGGGTCGAGGCTTCAAGGTTCTCGGGGCAGAAAGGGCAGTCCTTCGCGATCTCGGGCACAGGCGCTGCTTCCTGCTGCCTAGGCCTCCCCTGCCGGGCCCTGTTTATCCTGGTCGCTGCGCCGGTTATAGGATCGATGCGAACCTCTACATCGCAGGATGCGTTTATCCCACTGCCGGGCATCCGGATCTCAGATCGCTCAATGTAGCGTTCCAGCCTTAGCAGATTTGACACCCCCAGCGTTAAGTTGCGACTGTGTCTCTTCGATTGCCGATGATACAGACTTGGCAAGCATTCCCTTTAAGTTGCCCTCATCAGCGACGCGCTCGAGCTGCCTCATCTCCTCTGCGAGGCTCGCAAGACCCAAGACCTCGCCGACCCATCGCCGCAAGTCTCCCCTCGAGAGGTGGAACCGCAGGGAAGCCTCGTCGACCGACTGGATTGCGCACCTCAGCGAGGTCAGATTTGTTGCCTTGATTCCGAGTGGCTTCCCCATCCCAGCATAGAAGTGGAAAGCATGGGCATCAGGGAGGTCGCTGTGGAGCAGCCTGTACAACCTCGCCTCTTCGCCGAGCTTGGCATAGAGCTTGGATCTGAAGTCGGCAAGAACCCACATAAAAGTCGAGAACGCCTCCACAGGGCTGCTGAAGTGCGAGAAGTAGGAGTGAATTTCGCCTTCCGTGCCCCGCTTGCGGCTCATGTACAGGAAGTTGTCGCTCTGCCCAAGGAGCCTCCACACCCGCAGGTCTTCTGCGGACCTCTTGGCCATGGGGTAGAGGTAACGCAGGTTCTCCAGGCAGTACTGCTGCAGCTCGTTCCCGGTCCAAGCGGAAAGGTCCTTCTCAGAGTCCGCGCATGAAGAGTAGTCCTTTGCCTCCAGCTCCCCCTTGTGATCGAGTTCCTCAGCCGCCTGCGAGGGGGTCGCCCAAATCGCCCCTTCCCTCTTCTCGGCTTCCTCCGGGAGTGATTTGAGAAATCCAATGATTCCGCTCTGGTCCCCGAAGTATTCGCCAAATGCCTCCAGATTGAGACCAAGGAGCACGAGATCGTCCCTCTGCGAGAGGACGAGGTCCAGGAATTCGGATGGCTGGAGCGGCCCGCCGTCACGCCCAGACTCAGTGAATCTGAAATTCACCATATCCGAGAGGGGATAGTTCCTGGGGAGGAGTTTAAGCCCACCGTCAGCCGAGGCATAAAGGCGGTTCGGCGACCTAAACCCCAGCAGCCTCTCAGTTCCTTCGACGATAGCCGACTCGAACCCAAGAGCCCGAATCACCTTCCAGACGTCCTCCCTAGAGATCAGCCCCGTGTTCTTCGCTGTTTTTGGGCTCCGCTTGAAGAGCTTCTCGGCAGCCATCCTCATCATCTCCAGCTGGGCGGCAAGCTCCTCGGGAGAGAAGAGGCATGAGAGCGAGCTGTAGTACGGCTGGGCAATAAGCTCGCAGGATCCTGTCTCGATGATCTCCCTTAACTTGGTCACGAGTTCGGGTGCCCACGCGGCAGCCTGCTCGAGAAGCGTCCCTGATATGGAAATAGCACACTTGAAACCTCTTTGCTCGACGGATTCTAGGATTGAATCCAGTGCTGGCTGGTATGCGGCCCTGGAGACGCGAAAGAAGGTCTCCTTGTTGAGATCGTCATCGAAATAAAAGTTTTCGAGCTTTGTTCCGGGTTGCATGGGCCTACCGAACTGCCTCTTGAGGCGCCTCGGCTGGTGCATCTCGAAGATCGGAATGACCAATACCATGAGTATACCATCGGTAATACTCTGTTGGAGGTCTTATTTCAACTTTGGTAACGGATAGCCTTTTTATTACTGCGATACTGTACTAAGCACTGGCGAGCATTATGAAGTTCGATATTGCGTTCATAGGTTTCGGGACGGTCGGCAGGGGCTTTGCGGACCTCCTGATCGAGAAACGGGAGTACCTTAAAAAGGCATTCGACATCGACTGGAGGGTCGTTGCCATATCCGATATTAAAGCAGGGTCCGTCCTGGATTCCAAAGGGATCGACCTTGAAGAGGCGGTCAGGCTGGCAGATTCCGGGAAAGGCATCGGAGGCATCCCGGCGGAGAAGAAGGGGCTGAGCGCACTGGAGACTATAAGGGAGGGGAACGCCAACCTGATCGTTGAGGTCACGTGGACGAACATAAAGGACGGCGAGCCCGGATACTCTCACATCAGGACTGCGCTCGAGATGGGAAAGCATGTTGCCACCACCAACAAAGGACCTATCGCACTCCACTACAGGGAGCTGATGGGGATCTCGTCAGAGAGGGGCGGGAGGCTTAGGTTCGAGGGGACGGTTCTGAGCGGCACCCCTGTTTTCAACCTCTTTGACGGACCACTTGCAGGATGCGGAGTCTCATCTATAAGGGGGATTGTGAACGGGACCACCAACCTGATACTCTCAGAGATGGAGAAGGGGAGGACATACTCCGAGGTCCTGAGGGAGGCGCAGAGGATGGGCTTCGCGGAGGCCGACCCGACGATGGACGTGGAGGGATGGGATGCCGCGGCAAAGGCGTCCATACTCGCTAACCACTTCTTCGGGGCAGACGTCAAGCCAGAAGGGGTGTCCAGGAAGGGCATCTCGGGGATCACGCTCGAGGAAGTCACCGAGGCGGTCAGGAAGGGGGGCAGGATCAAACTCCTCGCCAGGGCATGGAAGGGCGAAGGCGGCGAGGTGAGGGCAGAAGTGTCGCCGACCTGGATCCCCGTGTCTGATCCGCTCGCGAGCATCGGTGGTGTCACAAACGCCCTGACTTTCAGCACCGATGCGTTAGGAGAGGTCACGATCGTCGGTCCAGGCGCTGGGAGAAAAGCCACCGGATATTCGCTCCTGGCAGACATGATCAGCATTGCGAAGGGCATCGATTAGCCGGTGCCATCCTATAATTTTTTATCGTTCGGGCAAGCGGCCTCACCCAAGGACGCGAAATAAATAAAAATACCGTCGGACTTCCAGCATACGGAAAGGGCTGGTAGATTAGCGGCAGATCACCTGCCTTGCACGCAGGGGGTCGTGGGTTCAAATCCCACCCAGTCCACCAGAAGCTGTTCTTGGTACGAGTCGTAAAAAGAATCAATCTTTCTAATCAAATCAAAACCTGGGACATCCAGCTTTTTCCCACAGAGGATCCGGATCCGCCATCGTACGGCATGATGGTAGAGAAGCCAGTGGTCTTTCAAAGGAGTGAAGTGGAGACCAGTGTCGTGAACCTAGAGCTGAAGCCGCCTGCCGTAGAGGGAAACACGGGGTGCTTGAAGGTCTTCCATAGGGGCCGCCCTGCGAATCCCCTTCCGCCGCCACGCTCATGGCTTTGGCGCATGTCTGGAGGGCGCCCCGCGTCATCCGGCTCGGCTTCGTTCTTCAGGCGGTTCAGCAGAACCTAGCCATCTACAGCATAGTGCAACGTCCTCTTGGCGGTCCGCAGCCGACCCCGTACACCACATGCACAACCACGGATGTACTCACTCCATAGTCCGACCGCCTCGATAGAGGTAGAGAACGCTCTAAGCCTTTTTCCATCAGTCGCAAGCCCGGTTCCTAGCCATTTCCTGAAACGGGCAGCCGAAGTATAAACGTCGTGCCCTCCCCCCTAGAACTCTTTACCGAGATCGTACCTCCGAGCTCCTCGGTTAGCCTCTTGCACACCGCTAGACCGAGGCCCGTCCCCTTTGCCTTAGTGGTGAATAGGGGAGTGAATATCTTCTTTAAGGTCTCGTCGTTCATCCCTACGCCTGTGTCCTGCACCGCTATTTGAAGTTCCCCGCCCGATACGGATGCCTCTATGGTGAGGCTGCCACCATCCGGCATCGCCTGGAAGGCGTTGTTCACCAAGTTTTGGAGGATCCTCTTCAGGATAAGCGGGTCAGTGATCGCCCTCTCCGCACCAGGGTTTATTTTGATGCCTACACGGACATTCTCTGGTATTTTTAGGTCCGCCAATACATCGTTGAAAAGCTGATCCAGCCTGACCTCTCTCTTTTCGACATTTACATTCCTTGTCAGATCCTGAAGGTCAGAAACTATCTTGTCCATGTAAAATACGTTTTCCTTTAGCCTTTTGATCCACTTCGGCAGAGCCGCACTCTTATCCGGAGGCAAGGACGCACCCTCCGCTTCCATCAGGTAGACAATATTCATAATGGATTGGAGGGGATTCCTCAAGTCGTGACCCACCATCGTTGCGGTTTCTCCTATCGCTGCGAGGCGCTCCTTTTCCCTGAGCCTCGCCATCTGAGCCTCCACCAGCTCTTCCAAGTTTGCAGCGTACCTCTTGAGCTCTTCAGAGGAGCTTTCCAAGGAGGAGAGCATCCAGTTGGCGCTCTTTGCCAAGTCGGAGATCTCATCGTTGTCCTCTTCCTGGACGCGCCTGGAAAAATCCTTTCTTTTGCCGATCTCCATGAGCTCTTCTCTGAGCCCGATGATTTTTCTGAGCAAGCCCATTTCCATGGCAATATAAAGAGCTGTAAAAGCCACCAGGATGGATATGAGTGCACCAGAAACAGAATGGGTCAATGCAACAAGGCTTAGCCTATATAAATCACGGTCGAGAGTTGCCTCCAATACCAGTGAGGGGTTGTCGAATACGTCTTTGATTATAGCATAGCCCAGGATTGTGCTTGAGTTGATCGGTATAGAGACGGTCCCTCTGGATTCGAGCGAGGATTTTGCGGAGGCGTACTCGACAGGCAGCTCAAAGGAGCTGTACGACCGCAGGGAAACTGGTAAGAGGATTGTCTTCGAAATCGACTCTTCATAATCCGGGCCTAAAAACCTCCCCATGAATAACGCACCTGCAGGAGGTCCCTCCCCAGAGCTCTTCAGCACGGGCTGTACGGAGAAGACCACCGCTCCTTCAGGAAGCATCAGTATCCCGCTTTTTCCGCCACACATTGCAAAATAAGTGAGATCATCAAGCTTTTCATCTATCCCTTCAGGGATTGGAATCTCTAACCTGCTGGCATAGTCGTAGGATTTACCAAATACCAGCTTACCGCTTGGATCAAGAAAGAGCATCACATTTACCTCGAGGGATTCAAATGTGCCAGGGACGACATTAGACTCCAGGAATTCGGAGCTGTTGTTCTGAAGGTAATCGTAAGCGTCATCCCAGCATGCCCAGTCCCTCGCAGAAGACTCCAGCCGGGATATGCTGACGTTGATGGCGTTCAGAGCCCTCGTAAGTCCCTTATCAACTTCCTCGGCCTCAGCCCTCTGAAACGCTGGGAGGACGAACGCATTGGTTGCCACAAGAATTACCAGGAATGTGACGGCTACTAGTGCTGCAAGTGTAAGCAGTAGTTTGACCCTCAGGCGCATTACAGCCATCTCTCTTTCTTTGTTTCTATTTCAAAGGAGTTAATCCATATAAAGAGCTATCGACATCTTTTAAGCTCTGATGCATCAGTATTCATCACAAGCAGATTTCCATGCCTGTCATGATTGAACATGGGAATGAAAATAACGGCAGAGAAAGAAGATGGACTGATCCGTTGTATGGCACCACTCCCCGCGGGGCGGCACATGGCGGCTATGTCGATGGGCGGTAATAAATGGAGGAGGTATCACGCCTCGCCCTATTCGCCCCAGTTTTTGCAGCTTGTCTACGAGATGATGAGGGATTTTTAGAAAGAAAGAGGTTATGGGGTTAGCTGCTTTGGGAGCTCTTTCCCCCAGCCGCCCCGGATTCTGTTCTCGTAGACATTGAAGATCGTTTTCAGAAATTCGTCGGCGTCTTCCTCAAAGTCGATGTTGTCTGTTCGGTAGGCACAGGTCCTCTTTTTCAGCTCCTCCTCACTCGCCTTGGTGCCGAAATTTATTGGGCTGTCGAGTGTTCTGCCCCATTGATCCTTGATGTAGTAGATGCAGTTGTCCTTGGCCGAGTACATGGTCCTCCTCTTGGCATCGAACATTATCCCATTCTCATCCAGTCTGAGCGAGTGCCCGTGGAATGTGATCGCCCTGACCGCATTGACCGCCGGGTCAAAGATCTCGGTCTCGAGCAACTCCTTGGCCACAACTTCCAGGTCCCGCTCGCGCATCTCCAATGGTATCCTCCCAGAAAGGGCACCCACATCGCAACCCCTGTACCGCCAGTGGTAGAGCCTCGCCCGGATGGTTGACATTATAGGTGCGAAGTAGATCGAGTCGGTAAACTGGATGAACTTTATCGCATCGCCAGCCTTTGCTCCGGGCGTGGGTTCTACTAGCTTCCTTATTGGACAGTCAGGTTCTCCGATCTCCGCTAGCGGCGGGTGGATGGACCGGTATGCCTCCCCCGGAGCCCTGAAACCAAGGAGCCGCGTGACCTCTTCTTCGGACAATGGCCGTATCTTCTTGAGTTTGTACTCTGGGTTGAGGTATCGTCTTCGGTTATCTGCTATCGGCGTCCTGCCCAGGCAGAACTGCGGGCTGTATTTTTTCTTTTTAAGCTTGGCTTCTTTCTTGACTATTTCAATCCCTCCCTTTAACTGAGTCTATGGCGGCTTGAGCAATCCTCTCGATTGGGTTCTTGATCCCGGGAATATCCATGAAGATCTGAGAGAATATCCCTGTCATCTTCTCGGGCGGATATGTCAGGGTTCCGGCATCGAGTGCGGTGGCCATGCAGACGCACGGCATTGCGAAGAGCGGATGGTTCTACCCGGGAATTGCCATGATTGTCTCGTGCGGTGCCTTGACAGGGATGCACGTATTCTGGATTGGTACCTACACATGTAAGCGGTTCCCTGAGGAGAGGTGGGTCAGAATAATCGGATACGGCGGCGAAGTTCTCGAGAGCGTTGGAATCCGGCTTTTCTTGCAATGCTCGTGCTACCAATAACCGAATATCTGCCTGCGTTGAAGGCAGGATGGACAAAAGCATACGGCTTGGGCTTCTCTAAGATCGTTGGTTCCATAGTGCCTGGCGTGGACTCGAACCTGCTTGTGCTCTTCGGGATGTGGATCGCGTTAATCTTCATTATGAGCACATTCTATTCAGGATTCAGGAACATGCGCGTAATCGGGATCGAATTCGTCCAACTGCTTACCAAACGGAAGATCACGAAGTATGTCAATGCTTCCCTATGGCTGGCAGCGGCGATAACAGGCGTACTCATGGTTGGCTTGGCCCTTAGCGGCGCATACCTGCAGATTTGGGCGCTCTTCCCGATCCTCTCGACTGCACTCGCGGTCTTCTCGTTCAGCATTGTCGGCGAGTGGTGCGTACTTCACGACAAGAAGGTGACATTATGGTGGATCGCCACAGCGGTGACGCTCTTCTTCATTGCCCTTCCAGCATCGTTCTACGGTGCATGGTGGAACTTCTCTGCAGGCGCAATCGTGCCAGGAATAGTTTCACTGGTGGCAGCAGCGGTGACTTTGATATACGTCATGGAGTGGCTCAAGAGGAGAAGACGCGGCTATACGCAAGAGGAGAAGGAAAAGTTCCTCAAATTCGAAGAATTCTAATAACCCTTTTATCCTTTTTTTATTGGTAAAATGAAATGACTCCAAAAGACAGGATCTATAAAGTTCTTTCAGGCGAGAAAGCGGAGAGACCGCCAGTTTTTTCTGCCACACAGACAGGGACAATCGAGCTGATGCGGTCCTCCGGCGCGTACTGGCCGGATGCCAATTACAATCCAGAGCTGATGGCAAACCTGGCAGTTGCGGGGCACACCGTTGCCGGTCTGGAAGCGATACGCATACCATTCTGCCTTACCGTACTCGCAGAGGCGCTCGGATGCGAGGTGGAGAAGGGGCGAGAGGACAGACAGCCTGCTATCGCAAAGACCCTCCTGAGCCAAGGGAAAGAGCCTGATGTCGACCGGTTTCTTGAGCGCGGCAGGGTTCCGGCCATATTGGAAACCATAAGGAGAATAAAAGCGATGGGGTACGATGTTCCCCTCATAGTCGGCTTTGAAGGCCCGACCACGCTGGCAGGGCACATGGTCGGCGTGGAACGGTTATGCATCATGATGATCAAGAACCCTGATGAAGCATTGAAGTACATCAGGTGGGCAGAGGATGCCTGCGTGGCCTATGCCAAGGCAGTCGTCAAGGAAGGCGCCGACGTAATCGCCCCAGCAGACCCTACCGCCTCTCCCTCGGTGCTTAGCCCGCGGAGTTTGTTAGGTTCTCCAAGAGTCCGCTCAAGGCGATCGCCGCCGTCTACCCAAGGTCAATCCTCCACGTGTGCGGGAATGCAACGCCAATACTCGCGCATATGGCGGAGTGCGGTTTTGCCGGGCTTAGTATAGAAGAGAAGGTGACCTGGCAAAAGCGAAGGAGGTACTGGGAGGAAGGAAGGTCGCCCTCGTCGGAAATATCCCGTCTGCGGGAGTGCTTCTCAGCGGGAGTGAGGACGATGTCTATGCGGAGGCGAAGAAAGCAATCGCTGCCGGGGTCGACGTCCTAGCGCCGAGCTGCGGTATAGCACCGAGGACTCCCACCAGGAATCTGAGAGCGATGGTCAGGGCAGTCACTTCTTAGGGCGGGTTCTGAGCAAGTCAGGGATGCCAAGCTCAGCAATGGCCGCGGCTACTGGGATCGGGTACCGGATCCCAGCATTATGTGTTTTTTCTAAACCTTCTGCCATCGATACGACATACCTGAATGGCACGACCATCAGCAGCTCATCATCGGAGGTATGCCCAAACCTCCTCTCACCGTAGCAGGCGATGACCACCTGGGGCTTCTGGGTATTGTATGCCTCCGCTATCCCATCACCGCAGACCCCGACGTCCCCGACCGTCCCGAACGTGAGCCTCTCCTTCGTTGCGTAAACCGCTCCGTTGATTGCCCTGAGCATCTGAGCGGCGTTGCCATATATCAGCACCAGATCAGGCTCGAGTTCCAAGGACTCCAAGGGTCCGGCGATGAAGCCTGCTTTCCTCTCCTTCAGCTTCGGGATTGCTTCCGAGAACTTCCTGGCGAACTCCCTGTCGGATACCTAGCCAAGCTTCAAGAATATCTCGCCGGACTTGATCGTTTCGTCCTCATCTACAAGCCCGAGGGCAACCTAGCCGAGAATGCATTCCGCGTCCTCTGCAAAGACCATCCAGTTCCATCCGTAAAGGCGGGCAGTATTTAGTATCCGGCATATTGTAAGTTTTTTCGTGGGGGCCTGAACCCCTTCCCCAGACCCTCAATCTCTTCCTTCCTGTTGAAGAACTTGATGCCTATGATATGGGATTTCGGCTTGAGATACCTGTAGAGCTTACTAAGACATACTATGCCCGATACCACCAGACATTCTAGATATGCCGCTGTTAAGATTTCAGATCTTCCATGGCAGAGGGCGCAATTGTCAGGGTCCGCTAGAATTAGGAATTGTGAGGCGGCCCGTGAGAGCCAGATGCCTACTGGCGGAATGAACAAAGTTCCAATAAGCATTTACGATAGTTTTTTACAGGTGTGAACGTGTGTCTCTTATGGTCATTGGACTTTTGGCGATAATAGTGGCGATAATCGCGCTGCTAGTAATGTGGGTGATCGTTTCGGTTCCAGTGTACCTTTCCGCGAAGGCATTCACTGGCGGAAGGTCGACGCTGGGCGAGGCGATGGCAGCGACATTCTTAGGTGCGTTAGTTTACGCCATTGTATCTTGGATGGCAACGGTTTTCTTGGCTGCGCTGATGCAGCCAAGGGCAGGGCTTCTCGGGGCTCTACTGGCATTTTTGGCCCTCCTTTGGGTCTATAAGTCGACATTCAAGATAGGGTGGTTGCAGGCGTTTGGGATCGCAGTCCTAGCCGTAATAATAATGGCGGTGATCGTGGCGATTCTAGGAGGGCTCGCGCTAATACCATTCCTCATATTTTGATCAAAACCTTTTACAACCTGAGCGGGCGAAAGTTGTTTGGAGATGCCGATGGAAGGCTGGAGAGAAGTCTTCTCGGTTTGCCCCCGGGACTGCTATGACACGTGCGTTATGTTGGCGCGCGTGAGCGGGGGGGAGATCAAGAGCGTCTCAGGAAGGCAGGACAATGGTCTGACAAGGGGGTTCCTCTGCAGGAAGGGGTCGAGGATACTTGATTACGTCTACTCCCCTGAAAGGATCAGGTACCCCATGAGAAGGGCAGGGCGCAAGGGGGAGGGGAGGTTCGAGAGGATCAGCTGGGGGGTTGCGCTTGATCTGATCGCAGGCAAGATGGAAGAGATCATAAAAGAATATGGTCCTCAGGCGATACTCCCCTACAGCTACGCGGGGCACATGGGCGTTATAAACAGGTACTTCCCGCAGAGGCTATTCAACCGGATAGGCGCTTCCGACCTCGAGTACACAATTTGCTCCTCCGCAGGGAGGGAGGCGCTCAGGTACCATTACGGTACCGCGGCAGGGATGGACCCCGAGGATCTGGCAAACTCCAAGCTTGTGGTGGTTTGGGGGATGAACCCCGCTTGGACCGCCCAGCACATCTACTCCATCATAGCGAGGTCGGGTGCGAGGGTCATCGCCGTAGATCCCGTGAGGACGGAGACCGCAAGGAGGGCTGACAGGCACGTCCAGGTGAAGCCAGGGACGGACTCGGCACTCGCGCTGGGCGTGATAAATTACGCGGTGAGGAATAATCTCCACGACTCAGATTTCATATGCAGGAATACCGTCGGGTTCGAACGGCTGGTGGAACGGGCTTCAGAGTTCACCGCCGAGAGGGTCGGGAGCATATGCGGGATCGGGGGGAGAGAGTTCATTGAGTTTGCGGAGGAGTGCTGCACCGCCAAGCCGGCCGCATTCCTGATAGGGCTCGGGATCCAGAGGAATTCCAACGGAGGAGAGATGGTCAGGGCAATCTCACTCATCCCCGCAGTCACGGGCAACATAGGGAAGAGGGGAGGGGGTTTCTTCTATTCGAACTCGGCCTACTTCACTGCAGACCTGACTGTGGTCGCGGGCAGGCCTTCGCGGAGCAGGAGGGCGATAAACATGGTCAGACTCGGCGAGGCGTTGACGGACAGGGGACTGAGCCCGCCGGTGAAGCTCCTGTTCGTCTACAACTCAAACCCCGCAGCGGTATGCCCGGACCAGAACAGGGTGAGGGAAGGCCTCTCAAGGGAGGACCTCTTCACCGTCGTCCATGACCTCTTCATCACCGACACGGCCGACTACGCAGACCTTGTCTTGCCCGCCACGAGCTCCTTCGAGTGCTTCGACCTGCACTTCACATACGGAGGGCTTTACGTCGCGCTCAACGAGAAGGCGATCGAGCCGGTGGGCGAGTCCAAGTCGAACTGCGATCTCTTCAACGAGATCTCCCAGAGAATGGGCTACCACGACATATGCGAGGGCGCCGAGGATGTGGCGCGGAGGCTCGTGGCGACGGGGACTGGGTACATGGAAGGCATCACGATTGAGGAGCTGAAGGGGAGGGGGTTTGTCAGGCTGAGGACCCCAGGCTGTCCGCACGTTGCCTTCTCTGACCTGAGGTTCGAAACGCCCTCCGGGAAGATTGAGCTGGACTCCAGCCTCGCTGAGGCGCAGGGGCTCCCAGGTGTCCCCGGCTTTACGGAGGTCAAGGGCGATTACCCGATCAGGCTGCTGTCACCCTTCCACAGGGACCTCTCGAAGTCCCAGTACCACAACATAGAGGCGATATTCGGCGGCGAGGCCCAGGCTGTAGAGATCAATCAGGAGGACGCGTCCAGCAGGGGGATCTCGGAGGGGGAAAAGGTCAGGGTCTTCAACTCGAGGGGGGATTGCATAATGGTCGCGAGGATATCCTCCCGGGTCAAGAAGGGGGTAGCAGTCACGTACGGGATTGCCTGGCCGAAGCTATTGGAGGGCGGGAGGAACGTGAACTTCACTACAAGCAGCTCGACTTCGGACATTGGGGGATGTTCGACTTTCCACACGAACTTCGTTGAGATTGAGAAGATCTGAGGACCGCCTCGGCCTTCAGAAGGTCTTCCTTTGTGTTTATGTTCAGGAAGGTCCAAGAAGGTACTCCGGTACCCTCTATGGCCACCAGAATGGGATCCATCACCATGCAGAGCTGCCTCATGCTGCCGATGCCGTGCCTGGAGGGGAGGGCGGATCTGCGGTAGAGCGCGGAAAGCGGTTCCAAGTGCCTGTTCTGCCACGCTGGGACGGCGGCCCCGTGACCCTCGATTCTAGAAGCCAGTATCGGCGGCAGGCGTGGGTCGAGGAAGGGCATGTCGCAGCCCATCAGGAACACGAGTTCAGAAGGGATCTTCCTCAAGGACTCGGCGATCCGGTCAGGGAATGTGCTCAGGGCCGGGTCCGTTACTATCGCCGGGACCCTTTCTGCGCCGAGGATCCTCCGGACCTGGCCCGCATCATTCAGGAGGAGGTAGACATCACTGCTTATGCTGTAGGCGCATTCCAGGGCGTACTCCAGGAGCGTAGCGCCCCCCAGATCCAACAGGGGCTTCGGCGAGCCGAGGCGGCTTGAGGAGCCGCCCGCCGCAACAGCTACAGCGATCTCGCTCAAAACGGGAGTCCCACGGGCTTGATCTCTAGCGGGAACTGTTCCTTTAGGGTGAACCTGTGTGTCGGAGGGATCGACTTCTCGTAGTGCATGAAGCTCCCCTCCTTGCCCTCGAAGAGTTTCTTCACCTCCTCGAGGGTGGTGCTCTTCGTCAGAGAGTCGATGCCCCCGTGAAGGTCAGTGTAGTCGTCGTTCAGGCGCGGGCGCTCGGCCTCCAGGATCTGGACTATCCTGCCCTTCCCGTTCAGGTGGGGCTCGTCCCACTCCGTCTCGTCGACCAGTACCTTGAATGTGCCCGAGGCGTAGGACTTCCTCCACATAATGCACTCGTAGGTGACCATCTCTGTGAATACATGCTCCCTTATCACAGACAGAACCCCCTCAAATAATCGCAGACTTTGAATAAAAGCATTGCCTACCAGACCTCTGCGCGCGGCGGCGCGATATATTGATATTTATGAGGGGCATAATGACTCTGCGTGGCAAGTCAAGATGATAATCACCAAGAAAAAACCCTTCGAGGTAATTGATGAGGGCATCAGGCCCTTCAGGAAGGTCTTCATCGTGGGGTGTGGCACGTGCTCCACCGTCTGCCAGACAGGGGGCGAGGCGCAGGTCAAGGAGCTCGCGGAGAGGCTGGGGGGGAAGTGCGCCGGCTACGCCGTAGCCGAGAGCCCCTGCGACGTGAGGGTCCTGAGGAGGGACCTGGCGCCGAAGAAGGGCGATGTGGAATCCGCTGATGCGATAGTGACGCTCTGCTGCGGGGCAGGCGCCCAGTCGGTCGCTGACCTCACCGGGAAGGTCGTCGTCCCCGGGCTGGACACGCTCTTCATCGGGAAGATAGAGAGGATCGGGAGCTTCTACGAGAGGTGCAGGGCTTGCACCGACTGCATAATTCTTGATACCGGGGGGATATGTCCGTACTCAAGGTGCGCAAAGGGGCTCCTCAACGGCCCCTGCGGAGGGCAGATCCAGGGCAAGTGCGAGGTCGGGGGGTACCAGAGGGACTGCGCATGGGTGCTGGCGTACAACGCCCTCAAGGGGCAGGGGAGGCTCGAGGTCTTCAAGAAGTACAGGCCTCCCGCCGACAAGTCGAAGAAGCCCCAGGAGATCTCCGGAAGGCGGTAGGTGGGGGAAATGAGGGGAGCGTTCAGCAGGCTCATCTCAGGGATCCGCGAGGGGAAGTTTGTCTACACCGGGGAGGTCTCCCCCGGTAAGACGACCAGGATCGAAAGGCTTATCGACTCCGCCAGGACGATAGGCAGGCACGTGGTTGCCTGCAACGTCACGGACAACCCCAGGGCGAGGGCGAGCATGGGCAGCCTTGCCGCGTCGGTCGCGGTCCAGGAGAAGGCAGGCGTCGAGGCGATATGCCAAATGACCGCCAGGGACAGGAACCGCCTCGCGCTCACTTCAGACCTCCTGGGTGCATCCGCCCTCGGGATCAGGAACGTGCTGGTGATGAGCGGGGACCACCCCTCGCTGGGGGACAACCCCTCGGCGATGCCGGTTTACGACCTCGACTCGGCACAGATGGTGGAGCTGGTCAGGAGGATGGTCGATGACGGCACAGACCTCGCCGGAAACAGGATAGACGGGGAGGTAAGGATCCACGTCGGGGTGACCGCCAACCCGAACGCCGACCCCCTCGAGGTCGAGGTCGCGAAGCTCGAGAGGAAGGCTCGGCTAGGCGCAGAGTTTATACAGACCCAGGCGGTATTCGACATCGAGGTTGCGGAGAGGTTCCTGGATGAGGTGGGCGGTTTCGGGATCCCGGTCCTGATAGGGATCCTCCCGTGCAGGTCGTTCAGGAGTGCCGAGCAGATCGCGAAGAGTGTTCCTGGGATAAGGATCCCGGCGGAGTATTTTGAGAGGCTGAGGGGCGCAGAAGAGCTCGGAGAACGGGCATCAGTGGAGGAAAAGGTTGACAGGATTAACGAGGAGTATTTCGCAGGCATGATAAGAGAGCTGAGGGGGACCGCGAGGCTGGCTGGCGCCCACATCATGGGGATCTCGTACGACAGGATCGTCGGCACCATAGTCGAAGGCGTCGAGAGAGGATTCCGGTAAAAGGGGAGGATAGGTCGGTTCTTATGGGAAACTTGAACGTAGCCGTCCTCGGAAAGCCAGGATTCGCCTCAAGGATGGGTAAAAAGGGGACTTCGAGCGATATCACATTCTACAACCTGAAGAGGGGCGATGATACGGTGACTTTCATCGAGCCCACCAAGTACCCAGAGAGACTCGCGCCGCTCTTCTATGCAGTCTCAATCGCTAAGATGGCGGTACTGGCGGTTGAGAAGATAGACGCCACATTCGGGGAGACTGTGCTAATGCTACATTCCGCAGGCGTGGGCAGCGGATACATCGTGCCCCTGGGCGTGATGAAGGAGAAGGTGGCGCAGCTCGTCAAGGGTACGCTCTTGGAAGGGTACGAGGTCTTCGAGGGAGACGTGAACAGGCTCGGGGAAAAGATGGTCAGCCTGGCATCCCAGGGAACTTCCGACCCCGCAGGCGGGCAGGAAGGGGGGTGCGTGGCGGTGGACCACGCCTTCAACGTCAAGGGGACAGGGACGGTCGTGCTTGGGACGGTTGTGCAAGGTGCTGTCAGAAGGCACGACGCGCTGAGGGCCCTCCCCGGCGAGAAGGCAGCCCAGGTCAGGTCGATACAGAAGCACGACGACGACTTCGAGTCGGCTTTCGAGGGGGACAGGGTGGGGCTCGCCCTCAAGGGTGTCCAGCCCGAGGATCTGGACCGCGGGGCGCTCCTTACCAACAACGCATCCGTGACAACAAGGAAGGAGTTCGAGGCGGAGGCGGAGATCCACAGGTATTGGAACGAGCCCCTAGGGGCAGGGATGGTCGTCCACATCGGGCACTGGATGCAGTTCGTCCCGGGGAGGATCGAGGAAGTGGTAGTGGGCGGGGGCGGCTGCCGCAACCCTAAACTCAAAGTATCCTTGGGCAAGGAGATGGCATTCATCCCGGGATCCAGAGGGGTGCTGATGCGGCTTGAGGGGGCCAAGCTGAGGGTCGTCGGAAGCATCAGGCTCACCTAACTCAAAGAATGGGGGGCATTATGCAGAAGCTGCTCGTGACTTTTTCATTGGTCTAGATGGTGTGGGTCGCGGCATGAGTAAAAGTTGAGCGGAAATATCGTGAGTTACCCGGTCACGGTAAGACAGAATATTGCGTCGGCGTCATGGTTGTCGGCCCAGTGCGCCCCTCCGTCGAGGCTGACGGTGATCGGGCTCCCGACCGCTACAGCTGTGGAGGGGAGGGGGACGTAGAGCCTACCTTCCTGCCCAGCGGGAAGTCCGTCGGTGGGTTCCACGTTGGTCCCTACGGCAGGATAGGGGAGACATACAAGAGAATGATGGACTGGATGGCCGAGAAAGGGCTCAGACCGGCAGGCAAGATGTGGGAGGTCTACCTGACCGACCCTGAAAAGGAGAAGGACCCGGAAAGGTACATGACGAAAGTCTTTTGGCTGATCGAGGAATAAGATCATCGCTTCTTTTTTCAGTCTTAGGTTGAGAGGAGGCAATCCGACACCCTCCTCCTGATCTTTGGCTTGGCTTCCATGAGAAGAACAAGAGGTTGATCCATCGGAAGCATACCTGATGAGATGGTGGGCCCGTCCGGACTCGAACCGGAGACCTCCGCCGTGTGAGGGCGACTTTAGGCCTTTTTCAGGTGTCCTAACCAGACTAGACTACGGGCCCGCTCCACTTTTAAGGGTGGGTCAAAAAACTTAAGCTTAGCGCTTCAGCTCGCGCCGCTTTGGTCGCAGCTCCTTGCTCCGGCACCTTCTGCACTTCTCCGAGGAGATAGGGTTCCTGGCCCCGCACTTCCTGCATATCTTGAGGTATAGCAGGTGCTTCTGAGCCAACTGCTGCTTTTCTGGATCTTGGATAGGCATTTGCGACCACCGTTTTTAATCCATACACAGGCATCTCAATTATAAATTTTTCCGCGGACGCTTGATCGACGAGATCACAATGTGGGAGGAAGTCGAGATCACTCCATCTACACCGGAGGCCTCCTCAAGGAAACGGTCCAGCTGTGCCTGCGGGACTATCGCGACCAGGTCTATTTCGCCAGTGACCCTGTAGATGTCCAGCGCCGGGAGGGTTCTGATCTTCTCGTACACAGATTCTCTCTTCGGAGGGTGGATCTTCAGGAATACGAAAGCCTCGGCGGTCTCCATGCCAAGGGCCTTCAGCGCATTTTCAGTCAGGTCGATGAAACCCCTGCCGGTCCTTATCAGCCCTGCGTCCCTGAGCTTACGTAGATGGATGTTCAGCGCCTGCCTGGTCAGGCTAAGCCGGTTTGCCAGGTCTATCTGCTTCTTCCTTATGGTGAAGACGCCCACCTGCTCGCTCATCTCGAAGAGCACCCTGAGGATCTCCAGCTGCCTGTCGGTTAGTGTAGGCTCCTCCATTTTTGTCAAAGTGAACCCCTTGACTTTACATTTGAAAATAAGCATTTAATAAACCTTAGCTGTTAACTGACCAAAATATATTTATTTCAGAAATAAGTAAACCCATTAGCCATTTTGATCAACGTTGGGGGAGACTGGTTGTCACAGGAGAATGCGATACTGATCGGTAAGAAGCCGGCGATGAATTACGTCTTGGCTTGTCTCACCGCGTTCCACGAGGGCGCGGAGGAGGTTGTGATCAAGGCGCGCGGCAGACCGATCAGCACTGCAGTCGATGTTGCGGAGATGGTCAGGAGGAAGTTCATGCCTTCGGCTTCGATCAGCGAGGTCACAATAGGAACCGAGGAGATCCAGCTAAGGGAAGGGGGGGTCAAGAGGACCAGCTCCATCATGATTAAGATGAGGAGGAAAAAGTGAGGCGTTTCTCTTGAAGACCCCGATCTGTTATTTCTGTGCGAAGAGCGGAGTTCTGTGCCCCAGGTGTCAGGAAAAGTTCGACAAGGGGGAGATAACACAGGCAGATGTCGAGGTCTCGAAGTGGTTCATTGAATACGAGATGAAGAACCCCCAGCTGAAGGACTATGCAATCCTGAGGACGGTCAAGCTCCCCAACATGGTAATAGTGATGGTGAGCGGCGGCGGGAACAAGGCCCTCCTCTCTAAGGTCAGCAAGCAGCTGAGTGATGAGAAGAGGACGAGCGTCAGGATCATAGAGAAGACATCTAGCATAAAGCGCCTGCTCGAGCAGATCGTGACGCCTGCAAGAGTGATGGGCGCGAACACGGTGTGGCTCCCGGACGGAAGCTGGGAGAGCACGATCAAGATGCCCAAATCGGACATGAAGAAGATGCCAATCGATGCAAGGTCGGCCGAAGAGGCGATCAGGATACTGACCGGCGAGGTAATCCACATAGTCTTTGAGTGATCGAGTAGAGCAGCATTAAGCTTTTTACAACGCAAGTTCATTTCGTTTTGAGGTGAGGTTCGACCCTATGTCGATGAGGACTCACTATACAAACCAGGTCAAGCCCGAGGACGAAGGTAGAGAAGTGACCGTTGCAGGATGGGTTCACAAGGTCAGGGACCTCGGGAAGCTAAAGTTCATCGTGCTGAGGGACAGGACGGGCCTACTCCAGGTCACGCTGAAGAAGGGTGGTGTGGAGGATAGCCTGATCTCGTTGGCGGAGAAGCTCAGGGAGGAGGACGTAATAAGCATCACAGGGGCTGTGAAGGCGACGAAGATAGCCCCCGGGGGCAGGGAACTGATCCCCTCAAGGATTGAGATCGTCTCCAAGACACTTGATCCAGTCCCCGTATCGGTGTCGGGAAGCATCGAGTCCAACCTGGACACCAGGTTCGACCACAGGGTGCTGGACCTTCGCCGGCCGGAGGTCGCAGCGGTATTCAAGGTGCAGTCAAAGCTGCTTGAGGGGATGCAGGAGTACCTGTGGAGGGAGGGGTTCCAGCAGGTCTTTACCCCCTGTCTTATGGGGGCAGCCTCGGAGAGCGGCGCAGAGGTATTCCCAGTTGTCTACTTTAACAAGAGCGCCTTTTTGAGGCAGGACCCACAGCTCCACAGGCAGCTTGCCGTGATCTCCGGCATGGACCGGATATACGACCTTGGTCCCAGTTGGAGGGCTGAGCTGAGCCATACTCCGAGGCACTTGTGCGAGCACAGGGGATGTGCGGTCGAGCTCGGTTTCATAGAGGATGAGTATGATGTCATGAGGGTCGAGGAGGGGCTCGTGAGGAGCGGCGTAGCAAAGGTTGTAAGCGAGTGCAGGGAGGAGCTTGAGGTGTTGGGCAGGGAGGTCAGCGTGCCACAGGCACCGTTCCCGGAGATCAGGTTCCCGGACGTCTACGGAATACTCGAGGAGTACGGGAAGAAGGTACCCTACGGGGAGGACTATGACAGGGAGTCGGAGACCATACTGGCAAGGCACGTCAAGGAGAAGTACGATTCGGACTTCTTCTTCGTGAACCGCTTCCCGTTCAAGGTCAAGCCTTTCTATGTGATGAGGGTTGACGAGGACCCGACCTGGGCCAGGAGCGTAGATCTGGTCTGCAAGGGACTAGAGCTGAGCTCAGGGGGGCAGAGGGAGCACAGGTACGAGAAGATAATAGGGCAGATAAAGGAGAAGGGGATGAGCACGGTGGGGCTCAGGTGGTTCACAGAGTTCTTCAGGTACGGCGCACCGCCGCACGGCGGCTTCAACATCGGGATAGAGAGGCTCACAATGCAGCTGTTAGACCTTCAGAATGTCCAGGAGGCAGCGCTCTTCCCGAGGACCCCCGAGAGGCTGCTGCCTTGATTATGGGATAATTAAGCCTTTTGACTGACGCGTGCACTGGTCAGAAGCCAGAGGAAGCAGGGTCTTCAGGCTTCATGAGTTCCCTTAGCACGACTGTGGCGAAGCACCCCTTCGGGAGGGCCATCCTCAATGCCATCTTGAAGGAGCCGGGGTTCAGCTCATCCTCCGTGGGTGGGTTGGACTCGAAGTTGACCGGCCAGAATGCTGCGGGGCGGAGGGCCCCCTCGAAATTGGATTCGTTTATCCCGGCGAAGCTGGATTGCGAAATGCCCTCTTCTGAGAATATTTCGTTGTAGATTCCTGCGTCCATGCCGGTCAGCCGCGTCCTGTACCCAGGTATGTTCACCATAACAACAGCCTTCTTGGATTCCACCCAGGATCGCAGCTTATCGAGGTTTGTGCCATCACACCTGATCGGCCTTGAAGGGAGGTCCCTCCTGTCCAAGGGGGATACAAAGTCCCCCTCGGAGACGGCAAAGGGACCGGCCATCTCCAGCCTCCGCGAGAGGGCCAAGTTGAAGAGGTACGACTGGTATGCGTTAACGAAGAGCCTCCGCAAGTCGCGGGGGAGAACCGAAAACGCACGTTCATAATCGCCAGGGCTTTCCCGCAACCTGCTGATTACAGACCTTTCGAGGCTTAGCGACCTGGGGAAGGACGACTCGGCCCTCCGGAGGTCCCAACTCTCGTTCAGCTCTTTTCTTGCGCGGAAAGCCTCTTCTGGCTCCCCATGGTATGGCGACGCCAAAAACTCCCTCACGGCGCCTTCGAGGTCGCCCTTGAGCAGGAGCTTCCCGACCCTGTGCGTGTTCGGCCTCGTGACTCCGAACCGCTGGTGTCCGAAGTAGTTCGGCACCCACTCAGGATTCAGGTCCGATCTGTCCGGAGGGGCGGAGAGCGCCCGGATTACAATGGTAAAGCGGTTCCCTAAGAGGTCCCCCGGCCTCACGGGCCATCGGGCGGATCCGATGGGCCTGATGCTGACACCGTCTATGTCGGCGGGCGGGAGCCATGTGCCGAATGGGAGCCCGACCGAGATGAGCTGGAAGGTCACGGCGTTCCTGTCCTTTATGCCGGCGTACCCAATCTGGGCGCCCAGCCTACGTTCCAGCATGGAGACGAGCGGGATGAGGTCTCTAGACCGCTTCTCGAGGACGGCGATCGAGAAGCCCCCTTCGCCGCGATCGAGTCGTTCCAGACTCCTGTTGACGGTGAAGCCCTCGGGCGAAATCTCCTCTACGACGAAATCTTCTGGCAGCTGCCTGAGCCTTCCTCCTATCGGCGGGGAGCCTGTTGAGTAGTAGAGCATGCCGAGCTCGGACTCAAGGCGGGACCTTGTCCTACAGAGGCCCATATCTTCTACCTCAGAGCAGCTTCAGCTTACCGGTTATGCGGTCGATGTCCTCGGACGGGGCAGGGCCTATTCCGAGGGTCGTTACGGTGCCTGGCTCGAGCTCGGTGAGGCCTGCGTCCTGGATCAGCGCGCTGGGTATACGCTCCCTGTCCGCCCGTTCCTTGAGTTCTAGTACGTCGACTAGGGATGGTGCTTTCAGTACGACCTTCTTCTGGCCCTCATCCAGCCAGGCCTCAGCCCAACGCGGTTTAGCCCTCGCGGCAATGATGTAGGACGAGACCGAGGCGTGCGCGACCTGGGCGGCGGTCTTCCCCTTGCTCATCCTCAGGTCCTGGCGCACAACGATGGCCTGCTTATAGTGGAAGTTCATATAGACGCACTGGTTTTTTAGATTGTTCGAGTGTAAAAAGGATATCGAGGGTAAAAGTTGAGGGATCTCCTGATCGTCGGGGGCGGGCCCGCAGGGCTATCGGCCGCCATCGAGGCTGCAAGGCTCGGATTGGAGACGGAGGTTATCGAGGAGCACGCCGAGGTCGGGTTTCCCGAGCACTGCGCCGGGCTTGTCAGTCTGAGCGGGCTCAGGAAGATTCTGGGAACCGAGGCACCGATAATCAAGAAGGTGAAGGGGTTCAGGGTCTATTCGCCGTCGGGGAAGGGGTACACGGTCAAGAGGATGGAGGCGAAGGCTGCTGTGATAGACAGGCCGTTGTTCGAGAGGGAGCTGCTTCGGAGGGCGGAGGCGAGCGGCGCCAGAGTCACACTAGGTGCCAGGTTCAGGGGGGACGAGAGGTTCGGGGTCCTGATCAATGCAGAGGGGACAGCCGGAAGGGTTTCCAAGAGGCTTGGTTTCGGGATTCCGGACGCAATACCTGCTGCGCAGCTGGACCTAGAAACGTCCGACTTTGATGACGATCTCGTCGAGATCTATCTGGGCAGCCACGCTCCCGGGTTCTTCGCTTGGTCAGTGCCGAGGAAGGACGGGGTGAGGGTGGGTCTGGCTGCCCGCGTAGGAGTCCCACTGCGATCCCTCGAGGCATTGCTCGAGAAATTCGGCCCCTGGAGGGGGCTCTCCGGGGCAAGGCGGTCTCCCCCCATATTCGGGAAGGTCGTAGTTGGCGGCCCTCTCAAGGAGGTTCAGAAGGGCAGGGCAATCGTAATTGGGGATGCAGGGGGCTTCGTCAAGCCTACGACAGGAGGGGGCGTGGTCCTAGGATGCCTCACTGCAAGGATCGCTGCAAGGGCAGCCCACCGCCTGCTGTCTGGGAAAGGCGGGCGCGGCGATTTCGGAAAGGAGTGGAAGATGTCCTACGGGAGGGATTTCATGCTGATGAGGCTCGCAAGAGCCATTTACAGCAGGATGGGCGAAAGCGAGCTCGAAGGGACGCTCGAAGCGCTTTACTCGTGCGGGGCGCTGGAGGAAGCAATCAAGTACGACATGGACCTTCAGGGAAGGGCACTCTGGAGGCTTGCCAGGTCAAAGATTTTCTTCAGGCTTGCCCCCGCGGCGCTGAGGGCAATGCTCTGACCCAGCCCAGAGCGGGCAGGCATTATTGGCAATACTTTATATATGAGCGGACTTCTTTGTCATCTTACTTTGGTGAAGACTGATGAGCGAGCTCGAGTTGCCGACCTGTGTTTCCTGTAAAGAACCGATCCTGCCAGACCAGAAAGGGGTCAGGCTGCCTTGCCCGAACTGCGGAGAGGTGGTCTTCTGGAGGTGCAGGAGGTGCAGGGACTTGGTGAACAACTACAAGTGCCCGAAGTGCGGTTTCCAAGGACCATGAGGAGGGTTGAGCATGTCCAAGCTCCTTGCTGTGATAAAGATTCTTCCTGAAGATGACTCGGTGAGCCTCGATAAGCTCAAGGACGATCTGAAGGCCGCGCTCCCCAAGGGTGAGAAGGATCTCTACGTCCACAAATTCCAGGAGGAGGAGATAGCCTTTGGGCTGAAGGCCCTGAAGGTATTTGTCATAATGCCTGGAGACTACGCAGGCGGCACGCAGCCTGTAGAGGACGCATTTGCTGCGGTCAAGGGAGTCGGGCAGGTAGACGTCGAGATAGTCCAGACGCTACCCGGTTGATGCCATTTTTTGCAAAAAGAATTTAATAACATTTGTCGCTAGCCTAAATAGGCAGTCTGTAAACGGACTCAAGTTTTGAAAAGAGAATTGAAGATAAGAGAAGTGGTGCATGGTATGGAAGGTTCTAAAGAGGTCGTGCTTAGGGTAGCGGAATCGAAGCAGAGGGATGTGGGCAGGGGCAAGGTCAGGATAGACGCGGAGGCAATGAAGAAGATAGGCGTCAGCGTTGGCGATGTGATCGAGATAGAGGGAAAGAGGAAGACGGCTGCGATAGTCTGGCCGGCCTACACAGAGGACCAGGGCATGGACATCATAAGGATGGACGGACTGATCCGGAAGAACGCCGGGGTTGGGATTGGGGAGAAGATCACTATAAGGAAGGCCGAGTCCAAGCCTGCCAACCTCGTCAAGCTCGCCCCGCTCTCGTTTACGATAAGCGTCGATTCGGGATTCGTGAGCTTTGTGAAGAGGAGGCTCGCGGACACGCCGGTGGTGGAGGGGGACAACGTTCTGATACCCGTGCTCGGGCAGGCGATCCCGTTTGCGGTCGTCTCTACCAAGCCGTCCGGGATAGTTATGGTAAACGAGGAGACTACCCTGACGATCCTCGAGAAGCCTGCGGAGGCAGCCAAGGTCCCGCGCGTGACTTATGAGGACGTCGGAGGGCTCAAAGATGCCATCGAGAAGGTAAGGGAGATGGTGGAGCTGCCGCTGAAGCACCCGGAGCTCTTCAAGAGGCTCGGGATCGATCCGCCGAAGGGAGTGCTGCTGTACGGCCCGCCGGGCTGCGGGAAGACCCTGCTGGCTAAGGCTGTGGCGAACGAGACGGAGTCTTACTTCATCGCAATCAACGGTCCAGAGATAATGAGCAAGTTCTACGGAGAGTCGGAGCAGAAGCTCAGGGAGTTCTTTGATGAGGCGAAGCAGCACGCGCCTGCGATAATATTCATTGATGAGCTCGATGCAATAGCACCAAAGAGGGAGGAGGTGACCGGGGAAGTCGAGAAGAGGGTCGTCGCACAGCTTCTTGCCCTGCTCGATGGCCTCGAGACCCGCGGCGACGTGATTGTGATCGGGGCGACCAACAGGCAGAACGCGATAGACCCCGCCCTGAGGAGGCCCGGCAGGTTCGACCGCGAGATCGAGATCGGGGTGCCGGACGTCAAGGGCAGGTACGAGATCTTGCAGATACACACGAGGAACATGCCGCTGGCGAAGGACGTGGATCTGAACAGGCTCGCGAGCCTCACCCACGGCTTCGTCGGAGCAGATCTGGCTGCGCTCGCCAGGGAAGCAGCGATGAAGTCGCTCAGAAGGTACCTTCCAGAGATAGATATACAGCAGGAGAGGGTTCCGCAGGAGTTCCTCGAGAAACTCGAGATTACAATGGAGGACTTTATGAACGCGTTCAGGGAGGTCACACCGACCGAGCTCAGGGAGGTCTATGTCGAAATACCCAACGTCAGGTGGAGCGACATAGGCGGGCTCGACTCGATAAAGCAGGAGTTGATAGAGGCGATCGAGTGGCCGCTGAAATACCCTGAGAGGTTCAAGAGGCTGGGTATAAAGCCCCCGAAGGGGGTGCTGCTGTACGGTCCGCCGGGCTGTGGAAAGACCCTGCTGGCTAAGGCTGTGGCGAACGAGAGCGAGGCTAACTTCATCACCGTAAAGGGACCTGAGATCTTCAGCAAGTGGGTCGGGGAGTCGGAGAGGGCGATAAGGGAGGTCTTCAGGAAGGCAAGAACCGCGGCGCCGGTGGTGATATTCTTCGACGAGATCGATTCGATCGCTCCAATGCGGGGCGGCTCGAGCGACTCGATGGTCACTGAGAGGGTAATAAGCCAGCTGCTGACCGAGATGGACGGCCTTGTAGGTCTGTTCAACGTCGTCATTATAGGCGCGACAAATAGACCCGACATCATCGACCCAGCGCTGCTGCGCCCAGGGAGGTTCGACAAGCTGCTTTACGTTCCGGAGCCCGACAACGAGACGAGGCTGCAGATCTTCAAGATACACACCAAGGATATGCCGCTGGCGAAGGACGTGGATATAGACAGGCTAGTGGCAATGACGATGAATTACGCCGGTTCAGACATCGAGGCGCTTTGCAGGGAGGCTGGGATGATGGCTTTGAGGGAGGATCCGGAGGCGAAAGAAGTGCAGATGAGGCACTTCCTTAAGGCAAAGGAGAAGATACGCCCAACCGTGAGCGAGGAGATGATCAAGTACTACAAGGCATGGGAGGAGAGGAGTAAGCAGTCGCTTAGGGGAAAATCGCCGCTCATAAACTTCATCTAATTACGCAATAGCCAGTCAGGGAGAGGAAAGGAGAGTAGAAGAGCAGAGCAAGGGAAAGAAGAGAAGGAGGGGCGTGTGATTGACAGAAGAGGGGATAAGGTGGAGAACTGAGGCGCCAGAGTTGATAATCTTGGACCTGCTCGCCAAGAGGCAGGGGACTCTCAAGGAGGAGGAGCTTGTGGAGATGCTCAGGGCAATGATGAAAGACATCTCGATGCTAGAGATAAACAAGATGCTGATGAACCTCGAGCTGAGGGGGAAGATAACTGTATCACAGATCAAGAAGGGCAGGGTGATCACCCTTCTGCAGCCAAAATGAGGTGGGGGGGCAATTCCTGGGAGTAAACCTTAAGGATCTGGTCAGGCACACCCCAATCTCCCTTGAGGGGCTTAGTGGGCGCATACTGGCCATCGACGGGTATAATGCGCTCTACCAGTTCCTCGCGATAATACGGCAGCCGGATGGGACCCCGCTGAGGGACTCGAAGGGCAGGGTGACCAGCCACCTGAGCGGCATCTTTTACAGGACGGTAAACCTCCTCGAGGCAGGGGTTAAGCCCGTCTACACATTTGACGGCAAGCCCCCGGAGATTAAGGCGGAAGAGATATCCCGTAGGATTGAGACGAAGGAGAGAGCCAAGGAGGAGTACAGGAAGGCGGTTGAGAGGGGAGACTTGAGGGCGGCAAGGAAGCACGCACAGGCGACCTCCAGGCTTTCGTCTGAAATGGTCGAGCAGTCGAAGACTCTGCTCCATCTCCTCGGCGTGCCTTGGGTGCAGGCGCCATCAGAAGGCGAGGCACAGGCCGCCTACATGGCGATGAAGGGAGATGCATGGGCGGTCGCAAGCCAAGACTATGATTCACTGCTCTTCGGGGCGCCCAGGCTAGTGAGGAACCTTACCATATCGGGGAGAAGAAAGCTCCCCAATAAGCCCGTTTATGTGAGCATCGAGCCAGAGCTGGTGGAGCTGGAGTTGGTCTTGAAGGAGAATGGACTGACCAGGGAGATGCTGGTCGATCTGGGAATACTCATCGGGACAGACTTCAACCCAGAAGGCTTCAAAGGGATAGGCCCAAAGAAGGCGCTGAAGATACTGAAGGAGGCGGGGTCGCTGGAAGCGGCCATGGAACGCGGGCTGGTCGAGGGGGACGAGGGCATAGACTACATGGCCATCAAGGAGATCTTCCTGAGGCCGGCTGCAAGGGGGGACTATGTCTTGGCATGGGGAGAGGCAAACACAGAGGGTCTAGTCAGGTACCTCTGTGATGAGTTTGACTTCTCTCCTGAGAGGATAAGGGCTGCACTCTCCAGGCTTGTGGAGAGGAGTAAGGAGAAGAGCCGGCAGCCTGACCTGATGCGATGGTTCTAGAGCTCACGGGCTCCACCCGTACCTGCCACAGAGGGGGACGAAGACGCAGCCCCCGTAAGTCCATTCCCTGAAGTCGCTGCCAGCCCTCTCGACGACTATCAGGTCTTGGATCGAGTATGCCTCGCCTACAGGGATAACCATCCTGCCTCCGTCTTTGAGCTGCGACTTCAGCGGCGGAGGTATCCTCGGAGCGGCGGCAGTGACGAGGATGGCGTCATACGGGGCAGCATCAGGATAGCCCAATGTCCCATCCCCTTCTATCACTGTAACCCTTTCAGAGTATCCGCAGCGCGCAAGGTTCGACCTGGCGAATTCGACAAGAGACCTGAACCGCTCGATGGCGAATACGTGCCCGTCTCTCGTGCCTGCCTGACCGGGGGCAACAATCTCTGCACAGACTGCAGCGTGGTAGCCGGTCCCAGCCCCGACCTCGAGCACGACGTCCCCCGGTTCCAGGGAGAGTAGTTGGCACATGATCGCAACCATGTGGGGGGCGGAAATGGTCTGACCTTCCAGCGAAGGGAGCGGGGTGTCCATATAGGCCTGTTCCCGGAGCTCGGGGATTACGAATTCCTCCCTTGGCACCTTCGACATCGCCTTTATGACCTCAGGCTGACTCAGTACGCCCTCCTCGACCAGGCGCCTGACCAACTGCTCCCGCTTTTCAGACATGCCCAACACGAGACACTTCTAAAGATTTATAGAGGCTAAGCCTAAAAAAGGCTTGGTTGCCATGCGGAGACTAACATTCTATGCGGAGGGAGACCAGAAGATCACTGCGAAACACCCCACCACGCTTGAGATTACGAAAGAAGAGGTGAAGACAAGAAAGGGGGACTGCATAGTGGCTGCCAAGGCGACCCTAAGCCTTGCGGAGCTCCCCGAGGAGATGAAGCAGATGCTCAGGCGGGATGACACAGCAGTGGAACTATGGATCGAATCAGACGGGATAAGCGACGTCGTCAGGGGCAGGGGCAGCACCAGGCTGACGCTTGAGAGCAAGAGCGAGATGGTAGTAAGGAAGAGCGGATATGTCTGCGGGCGGACACTGATGGTCAATTCAGACAAGTCAGCCTCTGAACTTAGGAGGGACCTGGTGGAGAGGATCGCAAGAGATGGCTCCAAGATCAAGCTTACGATTGAAGTTAAGGTTCCAGAATGAGGGGGGTTGTAGATCATTTGCGTACGATTCTCTTCCGTGGATTCTCGAGCTTCTTGGCAACGTAGTCCAAGATCAGGTCAGCCCCAGGACCGAAAACAAGGCGGATCTTCTTCTCGAAGAGGGACGGATCCATAATCGACTCTGTTCCACCTATATGGAAGACGACAGAAGAGGCCAAAGGCTCCCCGAATATGTCCTTGAGTGCATTACGTACTATGCCCTCATACTCCTTATTGTGCCGATATTTAGTGGCCCTAGATGCAAATTCAGTCGCCATCGATACACACCAATCAGAACCGACATCACACAGATCAGAGGTTATTCCTTATTCCCCTCAGATCCCTCAAGCATTTTTATTCGCGTCTCGATGTAAGACGTTATCTTCTCTTGGGTGAGCCGCGCGTCTTCCTCCTGCCGTTTTAACTGGTCCTCTATCATCCTCAGTAATTCTGGAGGGGAAACCGGCTTTATCAAGTAGCCGTCGGCACCCATATTGACGGCCCTGATAGCGTTATCAAGCGAGGAATGACCTGTAACTATTATCCTGCGCATTCGTGGGACTGTCGGCTTCAGCTTCACAAGCAACTGAGTCCCTTCCATATCTGGAAGGACTATGTCGATCAGGGCGAGGTTGTAAGGGGTGGACTCAGACATCTGGATCGCCATTGTCCCGTTATTCGCGGTTTCGACAAGATAGCCTTTCTTCGTCAGTAGGGACTTGAGGGTCTCCCGGATGTCCTCGTCGTCATCAACTACGAGTATACGCTTTTTTGACTGGGACATCGACTTACACCTTGAAGGTAAGAATAACTATGAATGGATATTGAAGGATGTGCTTAATAAAAATATGTGTTTGAACTGAAGTTCAGAAAAACGGTTTTTGGTGTCAACGTGGTTTGAATCGGACATCAATTGATGTAATCCATTCCCTGGGCGCGGTTGGCTTCACCACCCTGCAGTTTATCAGTTCATACTCTCCGACACCGGACGCCCGCTCTGCGAACCTCCTGACTGCAGACTCGATCGGAGGTGGACCAGAGAAGAGGTAAAAATGCACAACTCCACCACTCCGCTTCAGGAACAGGCGCGCATCATCCAGGAACTCGAGGGACTGGGCAGGCAAGTTCATTATTACCCGGTCTGCTGTATTCCGCAGTCTTGAAGAGAGCGAGGATGCATCTCCGCAAATCGGCATAACTTCACCTTTGAGACGGTTAATACTCAAATTGTACTGCATCATCCTTACTGCGTCTGGGTTAATGTCTATCGCGAATACCTTTGATCTGTGCCTCTTCGCGATCATTATGGAAAAAGGTCCAACGCCTGCGAACATGTCCACCACTGTTTCGCCGTCCCTGACAAGAGATGCCACGCGATTCCGCTCGTAGCCCAGTCTCGGGGAAAAGTACGCCTTGGAGAGGTCTATCATAAGCCTGATCCCGTACTCTGAATGCACGGTCTCACGTCTGTCCTCTCCGGCAAGGAGCTCGAAGAGGGGTATCCGGTAAGGTCCATCGACCTTCCCTGTCTTTAACAGGACTGTTTTAATGTTTTTGTGGAATTTAAGCAAGCCTTCGGCTATCTCTTTGCGGTACGGGTCTACGTCGGGCAAAAGTCGCTCAATAATTATTATATCTCCGACGATGTCGTAAGATTTTGGCAGGGATTTAAGTGCATCCCGGGGCACTATCCCCCGAAGGAATTCCTTAAGGCTCTTTGGGCGGGATTGTGAAAAGACCGGCAGGCGCCTTGGTTCCACGCAGACCTCGCCGGCTTTGGAGATAGCCTCTATCTCATTCGGATCAGGATCCCTTGATACAGGGAAGTAGATGTATCCCCCCTCAGAGATGATCTTCCTGGTTCTGTCGAGCAGGCCGAGGGCTACTATCGCGCGCCTGACGTGCTCTCCTCTTCCTCTTCCTGTCCTTATGCAAAAATTATTTTCAGTCGGGTTCATTTTTTCCAGACCGATATTTGGAACGCGGGATATATATCATCTGCACCAGGATTATGCTTGGCGCCTTTTCATAAGCTTCATTAGCTCCAACCGAAGAGATATTTCAAACCAGAATCCCAGGTGTCTAGGCATGGTACCAAACCCCATCAGGGCCGGCTTGCTCAGGCTCAGAAGATGGCATGAAACAGCGCCCTTGCCGAGCGAGATCGTGATAGAGCCGACGGCCAAGTGCGCTCTCGAGTGCCCAACTTGCCTGCACAGAACCATCCCGAGAAAGGGGAAGGATATGGGCTTTGAAGGTTTCAAGAGGATCCTTGACGGCATACCAACCCTCGAGCAGGTGGTAATGTCAGGCTTAGGCGAGCCCCTTGAAAATCCTGAGGTCTTTAGGATGTGCACCGAGGCGCATCTGAGGGGCTTGAGGACTAAATTGGTCACGAACGGCATGAGGATCAGTGAAGAGAACGCGTATGACATAATATTCTCCTTCGACTTCATCGAGCTCTCTTTCAATGTAGCTACAATCCCCGCAATTGACATGCTTCTCTCCGAGCAGCCGTCGCTGGGAACTGACGGCAGGCTGAGCGTGTCAGTGCTCGGGACCCCTGAGAATCTGAGGATCCTGCCTGTGATCCAGTCCACACTTGGAAAGAAGGGGGTAAGGTGCACCTCATTGCCATTGGAAAACTGGTGTCCAGAGGATAGTTTCTCGTACCAAACACTCAGGGAGATGGTGCTTCAGGCCGGCAGAGGAACGGTAAGGAGGAGGTTCGGGAGGTGCCACTGGCCCTTCTCTAGCGCATTCATTACGTGCGAAGGGGATGTCACACCGTGCACAGCGAGGGCGGATCCTAGGAGGATCACTTTTGGAAATTCCTTCGAGACCCCCTTCTGGGCGATCTGGAACTCGGAACCCTACCGAAGTTTTAGAAGAGACCACCTAAGCTTCGGCGATAACACGGTCTGCCGAGGATGCCCTGTAGAATGATCGCCTGAGATGACCTAGATACGGGCAAAGACAAAGCTTTGGATGGCGGGTTCGGGGGGATTCGAACCCCCGACCTACGACTTAGGAGGCCGCCGCGCTGTCCAGTCTGCGCCACGAACCCTGGGTAGAGGAATAAAGGGGCTTCATTTATATTTTTGTCGGGGGGATCTTCAGGATGTTGAAAACAACATAACCCCCCAGGTCGAAGGACTTTGAGGCCCTTTCGATCACTACAGAATCACTCGTGGCCACAACCTCACCGCAGGATAGTATCTCGGAGTCGGATCGCATAGAGGTCTTTGCTGCACCCTGCACCCCCCTAGCGCTCATCACCTCCATTGTCTTTTTTGAGAGATCTCCGCTGCGGCTGACAGGGCGGTCGTAGACAAAAACTGCAAGTCGGGGCTTCAGGCCTTGTATGCACGAGATCACGAGCTCGAGACACTCGCAGAGATCTTCGAAGGTCGGCTTCCTGAAGCCGATCGAGATGTCCCTCAAGAACCCGTCGTCGCAGAGGTAGATTGGGTGTCCGTGCAATGCGCCGTGAACAGTCCGCAGGACGTTGAAACCGTCGATGGACATGGTAGTGCCATCGAGATCCTCGGCAGGAACGAGCTTTCTGAGATGGGCCTCAGCAACCTCACTCGGGTAAACGCAGCGGTAAAGGGCGAACCGATCGGATCTGCACAGGCGATACCTGTCCGCCACGAACCTCACGGCTGAAGAACGCTTGTAGCCCTTCGAGAGCAGGTACCTTAGATCTGCCGCAGCCTCCCGTAAAGTCTCAGGCAAAGACCCTCTACCCTACTCTACTCTACATATATCGCAGGCCGCAGTGGTGAGGCTTGCCCAGCCTTACCCTTTGGATCGTATTTGGGCGAGTCTGCGCTCTGAACCTCAACCTTGCACTTGAAATATTCCTGAAGGAATCCGACGCATTCACCGATGAAAGCGGTCTCCTCGATGCCCGAGCTCCTGAGGATCTTTTTCCTGTCTTCCTTAGGGAGTGTTACGACGCAGGATGAGATCGCGTTAATGAATTTGGCAGCCTCACCGCCCCTCTTCCTTATATCAGGGTCCTTCATGAGCTCTCTGATAAGGCTCTTCGGGTCAACCCCCGACTCCAATGCTGAAAGGGCTTTGATGTATAGCTCCCACTTCCACTTGGGCGACGTATAGTAGCTTATCTTGGTGGGAGAGATGCCAGTCACGCGTATGATCTCGGCAGTGTCATAGACCAAGGATTTCAGCAGATCCTCAGTTATCTCGTCCAGCTCGAATATGAGCGACTGATCGGCAGACGGGTAGGAGGCCACTGAAACAAAGCCCTCCTTTCCGAACTTCTCCCAGATCTCCTCGCATATGTGTGGGGCGAATGGGGCCATCAGCTTCACGATCGTCTCGAGAACGTACTTAATGATCGATCTAGTCTTCGGGTCGGCGCAACGGTAAGCGCTGCGCCGCATGTACCACTGCAGATCCTGCTGGAGCACATAGAAGGCGCAGTGTATGGCCTCCCTCATCCTCAGGCACTGCATTGAGGAGTCCACCTGGGACACCACCCGCTGGACCCTGCTGATAATCCATCTGTCGATGTGGTCTGCAGAAGCGAGATCTGGTGATCCGGCATCGGCGTAAGAGCAGGAAAGGTCGTAGAATTCCAGCAGCTTGGATCGGATGCTCTTCGCCTGGGAGTCGCTGAAGTCAGCATCCTGGAGGAGCTCTGAGGCAGACAGTATAGAGGTTCTCAGAGTGTCGGCGCCATAGATCTTTATCGCCTTGTGGAGCGGGATGATATTGCCGAGGGACTTTGACATCTTCTTTCCGTCCATCAGGACGCTCCCGTTGACAGCTATCTGCCTGGGCCAATGCTGCTCGGGGAATATCGCGACGTGGTTGAAGACGAAGAAGGTCAGGTGGTTCGGGACGAGATCCCTGCCCGAGTGCCGGCTGTCCAAAGGATAGAAGTAGTTGAACTCTTTGCGCATCTCTTCCAAGACTCCCCTCTCGATCGGGAGTGAAGACGGGTCTCCCTTCCCGAAGAAGACATAGTCGAAGACCTCGTCGGTAAGGGCGGACGGATCTACATTGCGCTCGTTGATTACCTTTGAGACGGTGTAGAATGCCATGTAGATCGTGGAGTCTGAGAGGCTTTCAATCACCCATTCCTTGTCCCAAGGCAGCCTAGTGCCAAGACCTGCCCTCCTCGCACAGGCCTTCTCCTTGAGCCACTCAACAACGTTCTCGAACTCCTGTCGAAGGTCGTCGGGCACGAGGGACATGTTCTTCAGGTGCCTTCTCACCTTTTCCTTCCAAGCCTCGTCGGCGTAGTTGATGAACCACTGATCCTCAACGAGATTGACGGTGACCTCTGCCCCGCACCTGCACAGGATAGGCCCGTTGATTATTTCGTAGAAGAGAAAAGCCACTTTGCTAGAGACCAGATCCTGCTTTATCTTGTCCTTTGCCTTGCTGACCGGCATTCCTGCGTATTTCCCTGTACCCGGAAGCATCCTGGCAAGGTGGAACTCCTTCTGGTAGAGCTCCTTAGTGGCGATCTCGCCCTTCGGGTCACTCTGATCCTTGACGCCCATTCTCTTCACAACATCCTCCGCAGGCACGCTGGAAAAACCTTCGAGCTCGACGACAGGGATCGGCCCTAATGCCTCAATCTCACGGTAATCGAGGCCGTAGGAGCGGGCTATGGCCGCGTTTGACTTCAGGTCCCAGAGCGCAAGCAGGTCCTTGGGCGCGTGTGCTGGGACAGACATCACTACCCCCGTGGAATTGTTGGGATCTACGAACTCGGCTGGGAGGACTGGGACTTCGGAGCCCGTCACCGGGTTCTTAGCATGCCTTCCGATCAGCTCCAGCCCGGTGAGTTCCCTTATAAGTTCGATCTTCACCGCCATCCCCTTGAGCTTTTGGATGGCCTTCTCGCCGACAATCATCCTCTCCCCGTTAACGCCTACCTCCACGTACTTTGCGTTCGGGTTGATCCATATGTTGGTCACGCCGAATACAGTTTCAGGGCGGAGGGTTGCGACCGGGAGGATGACGTCCCCGCTCCTGAATTTTATGGCGGTGAACTCTACCACTTCGGGCTCAAGATCCCCTTTCGTGTCGTGCTGACCCACTGCACTCATGCAGGAGGGGCACCAACCAACAGGGTGCGCCCCCTTTGTGATTAGACCCGCTGAGAGGAGCTTCCTGAACTGCCATTCTATGAACTTTGTGTATGCGGGGTCAACTGTGGTGAACTCACGCCTCCAGTCGATCGAGAAGCCCATGGACCGCATCCCGAGCTTTATGTCCCGGTGGAAGTACCTGGCTATGTTCAGCGGATCCTTGAATGACTCAATTAAGCTCTCGTCCACCCCGTAGAGGTTCACGAACACGTCTATTAGTTCAGAATCCCTTGCGGCCACCCTCTTGCTCATGGCAAGTATGGGGGTACCCGTGTAGTGGAAGGCCATTGGAAGAAGGGTGTTGTATCCCTTCATCCGCATGTACCTGGCATGAGCATCAGCCAAGGTGTAGGTTCTCGCGTGGCCTATGTGCTGCGGCGAGTTCGGATAGGGGTATGCGACGGTCAGGTAGTATTTAGGCTTTTTCGGGTCTGGATCAGCCTCAAACACCCTGGCCTCGCTCCAGCGCCCCTGCCACTTTTCCTCAAGACTCCTGAGATCGAGGGTCATGCAAACATCTCCAGCCCTATTGAAGTCCATCAGCAAGGACAGATCAAATAATTGCCTTAAGGATGCCCTTAAGCCTTACCGCAGAGAGCTCGAAGTCTTTAAGTGAAGAGAGAGGGACCCGCCCCCGGCCCAAGTCTTGCTTCCCCCCTCCCTTGCCGGACATTGACTTTGAGAGCTCTGCGGCGAGCGCTCCTGCATTGACGCCCGATCTTACTGCAGAGTCTCCCGCCATTACGAGAAGGCCCCCGTCGATCGATGAGGCGAAATAAGCGACGGCGCTAGGGTCTTTCACCACAAGAGATGAGCCGATCGCAAGGAGGTCCTCGCTCCTGAGAGTCCCGAAGGATCGGAAGTAAAACCTTAGGCCGCCAACTTCCTCAGCTGAAGGCAATAGAAAGGGGAGGATCTCTGCGGCGAGCGCATTCCGGAGGCGCTCAATCGTCTTCTTCGAGTCTGAGAGGGAGAAAACGAGGCCCTCGGCAGACTTCTCCAGCCTATCGGCGGGGGTGTTCAGGATTGCAGATATGCGGTCTATCCTCGACTCTAGGCTCTGGACGTACGCAAGGGCGGCCGGACCAGCTGCGAACTCGATCCGTTCCACTCCGTCCTGTATGCGCTCCGCCCGGATTATCTTCAGGAAGCCTATCTCACCTGTATTCGAGCAGTGCATCCCACCGCATGCCTCGACGTCCCAGCCCTCCACCTCGACCACCCTTATCGTCGGACCATATACGACTCCGCCCTGGTAGAGCCGCATCCCGAACTTCTGCTCAGCCCTGTTACGTTCCTCGAAGTAAGCCCTGATTGGGCGGCACTCCTCAATTACGCGGTTTGCTACCGATTCTATCTCCCGGAGCTGTTCGGAGGTTATCTTCTCGAAGTGTGAAATGTCAAGCCGGCTCCTATCGACATACTTCTGTGCACCCTCCTGCCAGACGTGCTCCCCGAGGACCTTCCTAGCAGCACCGAGGAGGATGTGGGTCGAAGAGTGGTGCCTCTCCAGGCTTGTCCTCCTCTCCCAGTCCACCTCGCACTCGACTTCGTCCCCGGGGGCAAGTAGATCCCCCATCTCGACCAGGTGGACGACCACCCCCCTTGACTTGAGCACTTCCTTGACCCTGACAGACGATCCCCCTTTTTTGATTGTCCCGGCATCGCTCAGCTGACCCCCGCCCTCAGGGTAAAATATCGTCCTATCAAGCACCACCCTTTTCGGGTCAGCATATATCACCCTGCATGGCAGTTTCTTAAGCCCAGGCTGCTCGTAATAGACGAGCGTGGTCTCGGGCAAAGCGGGGAGTCCCTCGAACGGGCTACCGCCGTCGCCGGGTTCACCTTCCTTTGAAGGCTTTGCCTTTGAGGCTGCCGCGTGCCTCTCTGCGACTATCGTGTCGAATGTATCAGGGACCTCCACAGATATCCCCTGAGCCTCGCATATCTCCTTTACCACCTCTGGGGGCAGGCCGTTCGAATCGTAGAGCTCGATCAGCCTCTCCTCAGGCAGCCTCTTGGTCGCCCGGATTTCCTTGAGGTTGAGCAGCCGCCCAACGAGTGCCCTGCCCTGTTCGATAGTCTTCGCATAGCGTTCCAGCTCGAGGTCGCAAACTTTCCTTATGTAATCCGCGCGGCTGGTGAGCTCTGGGAACTGGCTACCCCAATACTCCAACTGCATGAGCAGAAGGTCGGACAGGCTGGATCTGATCCCGAGTGATTGCATGATCCTGTGCGTGCGCCTGATCAGCAGCCTTGCCAAGTATCCCGCCTTGACGTTTGAAGGTACAATGCCGTCCCCCAACATAAATGTAAGCGTCTTCGTGTGGTCAAGGATCGCCATGGCTTTCTCTAGGGGGGAGAGGATCCTCTCCAGGTACTCAGGGTCTGTGCCGACCTTCTCGGCGACCTTCGCACGAGTGGCGCGCAACGAACCCGTATCAACAATGTTCATCAGGCCAGCGTAGCGCGTGCTCTCAGCGAGCACCTCATCTTCGGGCATCTCAAGACCAGTAATCGAGAGAAGTTCATCGAAGAGCCCTCCGTAGACTGCCTGGAATGCAGTAGGTGTCCCTTGTGAAACCCAGGCGAAGCGCTCAAGACCGTAGCCAGTATCGACGATCCTAATTGGCAGCTCTCGGTACTCACCGCCTACCTTCCTGTACTGCATGAAGACCAGGGTAGAGAGCTCGATCCCCCTCACGATCCCCTCTAGGTCGGGCCCAGCGTCGCCTCCCCCCTCCCACCAGTGCTCGATGTAGGATACCTCTTCTCCCTTGACCCCCAGCTCCTTGGTGAGGAACTCGTGGTGGTATCTGACGGTCTCTTCTTTCCAGTAGACCTCGTTCTCAGCACTCGAGAATGCATGGTGGGCCATCATCTCGAAGATGCTCATGTGGCGGCCACCAGTCTTCCCGACGTTGTCCAAGTCGTTCAGCCTTATGCAAGGCTGTGAGATCGTAAGAGGGTTGAACGGCGGGGGAACCTCCCCACTCGTAACGTGAGGCTGGAAGCAGGCAATCGAGGCTATTGTCAGGAATATGTCCTCCCTCCACCTGGCGATCACCGGATAACGCCTGACCCTCGCGTGCCCATTCCTCTCAAAAAAGGAGAGGAAGGCCTCACGCATATCCCCCATGGTGTAAGCCTTTTTCGTAGGGGGATCTCCTATAAACGAATAGGGCGTGCACGGGGAGTCCCCACAGATCTCCCTGTCTGGATCAAGGGTCCAGAAATTCCGCCCGCATGATCTACACGTCTTCCTCTGAAAACCGTTTTCCGTGAAGAATCGCAGTCTGTAAGCCTCAGGTCCAGCCATCATCTGTGATTACCTTCGCACAAACGGAATAATCCATAGTTGGTCAAGATAAATAAATCTGTTTTCGGACGACCGCGGGTACAAAGCAGAAAAGTGCCTCAAAGTGGGTATGTACAAACGAAAGTTGGAAAATGGGGGATGAAGGCGGGAATGTTTTCTTCCCGACCCGAGGGCTATGCCCCGGTTTATCCGAAGAGCGAGCCCAATCCTTCTGCGGTTTCTTCCTCGGAAGCTTCTTCCTTCTTTTCTTCCTTCTTTTCTTCCTTCTTTGCTTCTGCCGGGGCCTGAGCCGGCGCGGCTGCTGCTGGGGCTGCAGCAACAGGCACTGCTGCTGCTTTTATTGCCTCATCGATGTTGATCTCGCTGAGGGCTGCCACCAACGCCTTGACTCTGACCTCGTCTACTGCGACTCCTGCAGCAGAAAGCACATTCTTTACGTTTTCTTCGCTTATTGGCTGCTTCGCGTTGTGAAGAAGCATCCCGGCATAAATATATTCGATCTTAATCACCCCCAAACAAGCGTAGAGTTATACGAAAACTTTGATACTTAAATCCTTCGCCTGAAAAAGCGGCGGAGTTTGCATGGCTTGGCGGACTCGAGAGAATTTGTCGCAAAGCATTGTCCCCTCACAGGTTCAGTTCAGGATGTTTCTTTGAGACCTCGGCTGCAAGGGCCTTTCCGCGAGAGGCTGCGACGGCTATCAGTTCATTCATTATTTCGGGTATGGGAATGCCAGCCTCGATTGCAACGCTCTTAGCCTCGTTGTATGCCTTTGCGACCGTGAGGCTAATCGTTTCAGGAGTCGGGTATGCTGCATTGATCGACAGGTTGAACGCAGACCTCACCGCGTCCGTAATCATGGAGCGGTACTCGTCCAGGTTCACCGCAAGCATCTCGCCAGGTATCGCGATCCCGTCATACGCCATGCGTAGCTTCAGACCGACCAGTATTGGCTTCAGACCGAGTTTGCTGAGGAGGTCGGCTACGTCCGCTGAGATCACTTTGCCCTTCTCTACGACTGTCGTGTCCTTGGCTATCCAGACCGTGCCGTCCTGTATCTTGGTCGGGATCTTTGCAGCACCGAACTTGCTCAGAATCGGGCCTGGCTGCATCCCAGTGTTACCAGCGGTGACCACGATGTCGTTCGGAGCGGTTTCGCCTGGCGACGCGGCTGACTCGACCTTGTTCTTCTCGAACATGAAGTACATTTGGAACGGGTTTTTCTTGGAGAAGACTAAGGCATTAGGTCCTGAGAGGTACTTCTCGACAGCCTCGAGATCTCTGAACCCCATCTCTTTCAGGGCCCTAGCCACCAAGGTATTCTTCGAGACATGGATCTCAAGGTCGTCCTTGAACTTCTTCTTGAGTAGCTGGAGCTGGTTCGCTTTCATGCCCCTTAGGTCGGCGATCGCGAATACAGGGTATCTCTCGAAGAGCTGCATTAAGCGCTGAACTCTTTCCTGTTTTTTAATGGTTGTAGTTTTCAGTGACATCGCCCTCACCTCAATTTGGCTGGAGCGCCCATTGTTGTCTTTACTGTAAGCTTAGAAAGGTGCTGATCGAGCTTTATCTTGCGGTCGACGGTGTTCAAGACACTCATTATGTTATCGACTAGGTCGGTAGATGGCATGCTCTCTGAACCCACCCTGCACCTGACCGCAGGCTGATCCCTTATCCTTATCCGCACCGAGTTTCGGTACTTCTTGATTAAAGCCTCAACGTTGGCGGTCGGCGGGAGGGGCTCCGGCATCTTCCCCCTGGGACCGAGCACGGTACCGAAGGTCTTGCCTACCGTAGCCATCAGGTCGGTCCTTGCCATGAAGTAGTCATAGGCTTCTGCGAGCTTCTTTATCGCCTTCTTGTTCCCTGCGTACTGGTCTATCTCCTGCTTGGTTATAACCAGATCAGCACCGGCGGACCTAGCCTTGGTCACCAGGTCACCGTCCGCAATGACGCAGACCTTGTTCTCCTTTCCCGGCCCATGCGGTAGCGTGACTAGCTCATTGATTCTGTTCTCGGGCGACTTCACGTCGAGATCTTTGAAACTCAAGAAGAGCTCCACTGCTTGGACAAAATTCCGCTTTCTGGAGTTCTTCTTCGCCTCCTCGACTAGTTTCGCCAACTGCTTCTGATCAAGCTCCATTAGGTACTCCCTCCGCGGCATTTATCAGATCGTCGTAGACTCCCTCGGAGATCTCTTTCTGGACCTCCCTTGGATCTTTACCAGCTACGGTCACGCCGATCGAGACGCATGTCCCAAGGACTTCTTTGAGGCATGATTTCAGCGACCTTGCCACCGAGAGGGGATACCTCGTCTTGGCTATCTTAAGAGCCTGCTCAATGCTGAGGTCTCCCACCTTTTCAGTCTTTGAGTTGCTTGAGCACTTCTCCAGGTGCAACTCCTTGACTATCAAGGCAGTGGTGGTAGGGACACCGACCTCGACCTCGAACTCCTTGGTTTCCGGGTCGGCGATAACCTTCACTGGAACTTTCATTCCCTCGAACTCCTTGGTCAGTTCGTTTATCTTGTTGACAACGGACATGATGTTCAGGCCGGTCGGTCCAAGAGTTGGACCGATGGGCGGCCCTCCCGTCGCCTTTCCTCCGTCGACCAAGAAGTTGAAGGTTTTTTTGGTCGTCAAATCTATTCTTCCTCCAGTTCCTCGAAGGCTTTAAAGATGTCAGTCTTCTCCTCGCCCTTTGCGGTCGGGGCTTTCTCTTGAACCTTTGGCGGTTCACCGCGTGCTATGAGCTTCACCTGTTCAGCATGCACGGTGATCGGCAGCGTATAGGGGGCCTCCAGCAGTTCTAGAGTCACCTCGCTCTTCGTCCTGTCGACGCGGGTGACCTTTGCCTGCATTCCCTTGAACGGACCGCCAACTATCTCTACCCTGTCATTTACGTCTACCATCTCAGCAGCCGGCTTCGGCATTATGAAGCGCAGCAGGTCGTCGAACTCGACCTTACCAGGGATGCACCCCTTTATGTGCTTCACGTCCTCGATCGCAAGGTTAACGACGTTTGGACCGCTTGCCTCTATGAACACGTAGCCTCGCACATCCTGTGGGGATACGACTGCCTTTACTGGGATGTTCTTTGACTTTGCGCGGCGTTCGATTAGGAGGGCGACGTTCTCCTCCTGCCCTGCAGTTGTCCTTATAGCAAAGATTCTTGTTGAGACCGGCTGCTTCTCCGACAAGCGAAGTTACCCCCTGATCCCGAGCAGCAGCGAAGCAATGAGCTGTATTATGAAACCAAAGATCCCGACAGCCATCAGCCCCAATAAGCAGATCTTCAGGGACAGCTTAAGCTCGTCCATGTCTGGCTTCCTCGAGAGCTTCAGGACCTTGCCAATCGACCGCAAAGACTCAGATAGACCCATCGCTACTCACCCAATTATTTATGTGAGCAAAGGGCTATCAACTCAAGGCTCAATTTAAAGCTTTCCGAATTCAAGCCTCAGATCTTGACCAGCTCCGCGCCGAGGGAGGGGATGGCAGACCTGAGGCAATCCTTTGCCTCCGAGGGGGTGCCCTTCCAGTCAACCAGAACATACCTGCACCCGCCAAGAGTCCTCTCCTTGCATGTTTTGAATATCCCAGGGTCAAACCGCTCAGACAGCACGTACTTGGGCACAATGTGTCCGATATCGAACTCACCTTGGAGGATCAGCCTGGTGAACTTCTCGGAGTAGTGCCCTCCGCCGACTCCGAGTGCGCTCCTGTCCCTCTGCTCCTGATGAAGCGAACGGCTTACTGCTGAGGCGACGATCTCTCCCAAGAGAGGGTTCCGCCAGGAGTCCTCGTCGCTCCCTATCTCCACGAATGTGACCGGGTAATCTAGGTCTGTAGGGCCATGGTGGGTCGCCTCAACGGTTACCTGCAGCCCAACTCCTCGGTTGACGCACTCCTGAGACATCGCTCTGATCAGGGCGGACTGCAGCCATGGGTTGGAGATGCAGACCGCGTTTGGTCTCCCACCATACTCGGCATTAGCGCCAGGGTTGCCGGGCGTGTGCGCGGTGAGGCAGGGTTTTCCGGAAGAGCTCTTGTGCCTGGAAAGGCATAGAGCCCAGTCGACGCCATGGATGCTGAGGTCGAGGTCTATGAGGCTGGAATCAGTCTCCACCAAAACAAGGTCGCCGTGTACCCCGGCAGCCACTCCACTGACCTCTGATCGAGTGAACGGCAGGGTTGCCTCCAGGTGCCTTGCTATGTTGATACCGGCTGGATCGGAGGCGGAGTAGATCAGGAGCTTCAAGTCGGACACCAGCGGCGTCAAAGGACGAGGGACATTATGCTCTTCTGGACATGGAGCCGGTTCTCGGCCTGTTCCCAGACGACGGACCTTGGACCGTCGATAACGTCAGAGGTTATCTCTTCGCCCCTGTGGGCTGGGAGGCAATGCATCACGATCGAGTCGGGCGCGGAAATGGCAAGAAGGTCTCTATTCACCTGGTAAGGACGCAGGGCATTTATCCTCTCCTCGGCTTCGGATTCGGTGCCCATAGAAACCCAAACGTCTGTGTATATGATATCGGCATCCCTGACCGCCTCGGCAGGGTCCTCAGTGATGTGTAGTGCGGATCCTTTTTTTGCGAGCTTTCTGAGCTCAGATACCAGCTCCTCCCCCAAGGAGTATTTCCTCGGCGATGCGATCCTCATCTCCCCGCCCAACTGGAGGACAGCCTCTGCCAATGAGCGCGATACATTGCACCCTCCGTCACCGACGAAGGCAATCTTCAGCCCACCTATCCTCCCCTTCTTCTCGATTATGGTGAAGCAGTCGCTGAGAGCCTGGCAGGGGTGGAACTCATCGCTGAGGGCATTTATGACGGGCACTGGTGTTGAGGCTGCTAGGGCTTCAAGATCAGCATGTCTGTAGACCCGCGCAACGATCCCGTCAACATAGCAGCCGAATACTTTACCAGTATCGTGAATTGTCTCGCCCCTCCCAAGCTGGAGATCGCCCCAGTTAAGGAATATAGGGTGCCCCCCCAACTGGTTTATGCCCACGTCGAATGAGAGCCGTGTCCTTGTCGACGGCTTCTGGAAGAGCATCGCGATGCTCTTCCCGGCGAGGTACTGTTTTGGAGATACCTTCTTCTTGAGGTCAAGCTTCATCTGCGAAGCCCTTTCGAGAATGCGCCCAAGCTCCTCAGTAGAGAAGTCTCTTGTCCTGAGAAAGTCGCGGCCTCTGAGATCCATAGAAATTACGCACCAGGAAGGTTCTTTAATTATTTGAACAAGCCTAAAAATTCTTTTCGATTGTCAAATTGTCATTAAGAATTAATCCGATTCCTTCTGCTGCTTTGCCAAGATGTTGTCGATTACCCAGCTAGGGTCGAATCGCACGATATCGTCATAGCCCTGACCGACACCGAGGTAGAGTATCGGTCTCCTCAGGGCGCTCGAGATCGAGATGGCAGAACCGCCCTTTGCGTCCGCATCCACTTTAGTGAGAATGATGCCGTCGATCTTGACGTATTTGTTGAATTCGGATGCCTGCTGCAGTGCATCGTTCCCGGCAAGGGAGTCCCCTACGAAGACTGTAAGATCCGGGGAGGCGACCCGGTGTATCTTCATGAGCTCGTCCATAAGACCCTTGTCAGTCTGCATCCTTCCTGCTGTGTCGATCAGGACGACGTCAATGCCGTTGTTTTTCGCATAAAGTACGGCGTCATATGCCACGGCTGCCGGATCTGCACCATACTTGTGCTTTACGACCTTAAGACCCAGCCGCCCAGCGTGGGTCTCGATCTGCTCCTCGGAACCAGCCCTGTAAGTGTCGCTGCATGCAAAAATCACGCTCAGCCCCTTGGCTTTGAGCTGCTTGGCGACCTTGGCGATTGTCGTTGTCTTGCCAGTCCCGTTTACCCCCACAAACATTATCACGAACGGCCTCTTAGTGCTTATGAGGCTGAAGAGGTCGGAAGACACAAGGATCTCATTCAGAATCTTTCTGAGTTCTGACTCGACCATGGGGCGGAGGTCCTCGAAGAATCCCACTTTTGAGCCCAGAAGCCTCTCCTTGATCCTGCTTGAGATCTCTTCAGCCACGGGTAGTGCCACATCGCACTCGACCAAAGACATCTGGAAGTCCCATAGGAGGGACTCCAAATCAGATTCGGATACCTTCTTTGAAGAGATCTGATCGACTAGGTTGCCTATGGCCTTCTTCAGCCTGTCGAACAAGTCTCACGCCTGCCCGGTGGCCTCAAGCTTTGCATAGATGCGGTCTACTTGCTCCTGAACTTGAGCGAGCCTCTGCGATACCTTGCTGTACTGATCCTGCAGCCTGACCGACTGCTCCTGCGCCTGCTTTATACGGGATTCCATTTCGGAAATAGCCTCGGAGATGCCCTTTTCGATAGAAAATCCAGCGCCGATCCCGACGATGACGCTTTGGACCGAGTTGAGCTGGACTCGGATGTGGTTGCCGGCACCTACGTGGATCAGAACTTCGCCGTTTCCGCCCCTTTCCCTTATCTCCTCTAGAGATGACTTTGAGAGGACGAGCTCGGCGAGTATGTTGGTAGTGAGCTCGATCTGCTGGCGTACCGCATCAGCGTATGCCTTCAGATTCGAGAACTCAAGGAGCAGCTCGTCCAAGACTTCCTTTTGTGAAGGCTGGGGAGAGCTCATTCTGCCTTCACCGGCTCCTCTTGTACCGACTCTATTTTTATCTGGAAGCGTTTCAACTTGTGATTTCCGCCCAATACGCTAAGCGCCTTCTCCCTTGCACGCGTTTCGTTGGGAGCCGTAATGTGCTTCTCGAAACCAACCCATTCGTAGGGTTGCTTCATCTTGCCCTTAACCACATAGTTCTTTTCCATACACCATCACCCTGTAAATCCCAAGGAGGATTCGATCCTTGCCATCTCAGGACCGGTCGTCTCCTGACCGACTACTGCACCGTACGAATTGGCGGTTATGCCCACCCTCAAGTACGGGGAACCGCAGTTAACGGTAGAAACGTCCGCTGGTATATTAAATATTTTGCTCAGGTTGTTGAGCTCGGAATCACTAGTCAGCGGGTGGCAGACTATGCCCTTCTTGTTAGCCACCGCACACACCCCGGGCATGTTTATTCCAGCTATGCTGCCCTCATACACCTCTACGCCCAGATGTGACCTTATGAGATCGATCAGCCTCTTGTCCGCACCGCGTCCGATCAATGCCGCTTTCTCGCCCAAGAGAACCATATTGCCTAGGGCATTGACCTTGCCGTCATAAACCGCAACAGGGACCGAGGTCATCCGTTCTATCTGCTGGACCTCGGTTTCAGTCGCAGTGCCCGGAAGGATTATCCCTCTCGAATTGCCTATCGTAAATATGCCCAAAAGGACGCTTCCTGAAACAGTCGTCCGGTATGCTGGGACGCCCAAGGTCTCAGAGAATTCTTTGAGTGTCCCATCGGGCATGTCTGGCGGGACTAGTAAGAAAGAGTCGGTCGAAAAGGTGAATGCGCCTATGTTAGGGTTCCCGTAAAGGGAAAGCCGTGAGATCGACAAGGGAGCTAGGCCTCCGCCTTGAGCACCCTAACAACTCCACTTTCGAGCTTCTGTACCCTCAGAGCGATCCTCCGTTCGGTCTTTGTCTTTCCCCTGCGCCACAGGGCCTCGTTAACCGAGGATGAGAGCCTGACCTCGGTCTCCTCGGTCTTGAAGGCCTTCGAGGCGGCTTTCTTTACAAGCCTGACAGCCTTTGGCGCAGCCTTCCTGCCATAGGAGAGGTATGCGTGTCTTAGGTTGATGTTGATCAGCTTCTCCTCAACGACCTTCTCTTCCTCTTCGACCTCAGGAGCCTTCTCCTCCTTCTGCGCACTAGGAACCTCCGATTTCTCTGCAGGGAGTGCAGAGGGTGTGGCTTCTGGCCCCTTCCGTTCCTTTTCAACCTCGCTCATCGTTTATCACCCAATCAACTTAGATGTCAAGTTTCTGGCTTCTCCAGTCCCTCATCTTTGGATGCCTCCTAAACTTACCGCGGGTCTTTGCGACTACCCACAGCGGGACTGGACTGTTCTGCTTGCCTGCCTTGTTAAGGCGTTTCTTTCTGCTAATCTGTTTTCTGCTTCCCATTACAATCCCTCAGATTCTCGTTATCCTGATCTCTCTCTTTCTTGACTGTACCTGGGACAGGATCGCTTTGAGGTGGGCGTCAGTGAGTGGAACCGGCAGGCGCCCCTCCTGAGCGAGCTGGATCAGCTGGATCTCGAACTGCTCGGCGAACTCTGGCTTGACCATCTTAAGGTTGTTCAGCCGGCTCCTTGCTTCAGGCGTCAGAATTGCCCTTAGGATATTAGCCTTCTGAACCTCGGCCTCCTGTCGCATCCTTTCTGCCTGCTCCTCCTCGACTGCACGCCGCCTCATCTCGGCGAGCTTCCTCTGTTTTATTAGGTCGATTTCGTCGGGAGAACCAGACACGGCAGACACCTCATTGAGGTTTTACGGGCAGATATTTTCCCATCTCAGGCTTTTCTTTCTGAATTTCCTTCAAAAGCTTGTATGCTACGCGGTCGAGCATTGATCTTCCGCCGTCGGTTATTGTACGCCCCCCACTTGGCAGCTTCGTCACAAAGCCTGCTTTCTCAAGCTGCTGCAGCGCTTTCCTAAGGGAGGACCCCCCAGACTTGACGAAGTGCTCGTTGGCCATACCATTCTTTGCCCTGCCGCCGTAGAGGCTCCTGAGCCGCTCAACGCCCACCGGGCTCTCAATGTAGAGCCTCCTCAGCAATGAGGCACAGCGCAGGTACCAGAAATCATTCTGTGAAGGTACACGCTCGACATGGGGACCGGTCTTCACGAATGCAGCCCACGATGGCGGGGCAACCTCCTTGACATTTGCCTTGAGGTAGTCAGCCACCGCAGATATGAGCCGATCGGCTGGAACTTCTTGAGCTAATGGCAATCGAACTCCTCTCCTTTTTGATTCCTCTGAAGTTAATTTGAATCGCTATATAAATTCTTTTATACCGACTCGCGGCAGCATAGCTGAGATCTGGAACTGGTTTTTGCGTTCGAAAAAATAAATTAGAGAAGAAGGTTGCCGAGTATGAAAGCGAAGGTCGTCGAGACAACAATGGTTGTGAGAATGTAGACGCTTGCCTTCCTGAACGTGAATACGCGCATAATGGCCAGCATGCTTGGAAGGCTCATGCCAGGACCTGTCAGAAGCAGAGCCAGAGCGGGAGCTTTGCCCATGCCGAGATCCATCATTACCTTTACGAACGGAGACTCGGTCATGCTGGAGAAGTACATGACAGCCCCTATGAAGTTGGCAAAGAAGGTCTGCGGGAGCCCATTGCCACCCAAATACTGCTGGACGTACTCAGGGGGGATAAGCGCACCGACCACGCCGACTATGAAGACGCCCAAAAGCAAAAGCGGGAGGATCTTCTTGACGAACCACCATGTCTCCTGGAACCACTGGCTGATCTCGTCCCCGCTGAATTTCAGGTAGGCGAAGGTCATCGAGGCGGCGAAAAGTGGGAGGAATATCAGAAGCTTTTCTACAAACGCCCGCCCTGCTCCGAGGTAATTGGGGAGGAGGAGGGTTGCAACGAGGATTAGGATAAGTATCAACGAGTTCTTTGAGTGCAAGACCTCGGCCTTTGTCATAGCCGCCTGCGGCCTCATCCTATCCGACCTCTCCCGCTCCTCTCTCCTGAATACTGTCACCATCACTAGGCCGATTATGAATGAGGAGGATATTGCTGCGAGGATCCTCACGAGCGTCATCTCGATGCCGAGAATCGCCCCGCTGTAGGTTATTGTGAGTATGTTCAGGGCAGGGGCAGTCCACAGGAATATGAAGGCAGGACCGATGCTGCTCCCCCTCCTATAGAGTCCTGAGGCGATCGGGATCACCGTACACGAGCAGACGGCAAGGCCTATGCTTGAGAAGGTGGCCAGCGGGAAGGAGGTCAAACGCCTCGCCGAGTAGCCGAGATATCTGATTACGACATCCTTGGATATGAAATAGTTCATGGCGCCCGCGATAAAAAACGCAGGGACCAGACATGTCACAGTATGCTGAGCCACGTAGTCGGACAATGATTGCAATCCGGCGGCTAGCAGAAATACGATCTGTTCTAGAGGCATAAAGTTGCGCCGCATAACAAAAAAAAGAAACGGATATATAAATATTATCAAATTCGAAAATATCGATATTTTTAGATCTGGAGAGGATATTAGCCAGATGCGACCAAGTATCTTTGTGAAAAGCGAGGCTGGAACTGCGGATTTGAAAAGCAGAGCAAGGCTGATACTGAAGCTATCAAGGGCACATTTCCTAGTTCCAGGGGCATTACTGTATACACTGGGTTCAACCTTGGCGCAGCTGAGGGGGGTTGTCTGCCCGCCCGAAAGGCTGATCTTCGGGTATTCGGTTTTCTTCTTTGCACACCTCTCGGTTTCTTTCAGCAACGACTACCGCGACAGGCACAGCGACCGGAGAGCAGTGCGGACCTTTTTTTCCGGGGGAAGCGGGGTGCTGCTAGAACACAGGGAGCTTGAAAAGACGGCATTCCGGATAGCCTTAATTTTGCTCGCCCTGTCGGCATTGGCCGCATTGGCATTTACCATAACATATGGATATGGTGCTGCATTTCTCATCTTTGCCGTATCAGGCGGACTTTTGGGGTGGTTTTACTCTGCCCCGCCCTTGAAACTCTCGTACCGCGGCCTCGGCGAGGCAGCAACAGCCCTCGCTGCAGGCCTGATAATGCCTGGAATGGGGTACTTCGTTGTCTCAGGGCAGTTGGACCTCTGGTTTGGATTATTATCGGTTCCGCTTATCCTCTACGGCCTTTACTTCATATTGACAGTGGAGATCCCGGATTACGAAGCTGACAGGGCGGCTAGGAAAATGAACCTGGTGACAAGAATCGGCGTGAAGAAGGCCTCATACGTTACACTGGCCGCTGCAATCTCAGGAACGGGCATGCTTGCGTTACTCCACTTTTCAGGCTTTGCAGCAGGGGTCTTTGACCTTTCAAAGCTGGTGATTCTGTCTTCGTTGCCGCTCGCAGCAGCTTCTGCGAGTTTACTGGCATGTATGACTGGAGGCTTCAGTATCGTGAATCAGACTTCACTGAAAATGGCTGGGCTGCTGGCGTTCTTGTCAGGAAGCGTTTTAGTGCTATCATTTGAGCTTATCCTTGGGTAATTCCAATCAAGGCAGGTTGCATCTCTTTCAGCCTACGGTCAAGTTTATATCTAAATATTTGCCTATTTGAATTGTGATAAATATGGCGAAAATACTCATATTCGGCGGGGAGCCGCCCTGTGCAAGGTGTAAAGCCACTGAGAAAGTGCTGAGAGAAGCTATAGCCGAGCTGAAGCTTGATGCTGAGGTATCACATGTATCGGCGCTCTCCCCTGAGGCAGACAAGTATGAAATCCTATCGACTCCAGCGGTAGTGATAAATGAGAAAGTGGTAGTCGCTGGGAGAGTCCCGGACAAAAAGACCGCGATGGAGATACTGAGGAAAGAGCTCAGCATCTAACCTTTTTTAACTGGATTTATTTATATCTGGGACAGAATGTCAGATTAGAAGGGGGAGCAGAGCCAATTCCTTCGCAGGTAGATCTTGGTGAAGTCGGCAATCGGATGTTTTGGAGAACTGATCGGTCTTCTTGGTTCTAAGAAGCCAGCCCTATTCTTGGACTATGACGGGACGCTCGCGCCTATAGTGCTGAACCCGGCGGATGCATCCATCTCCGGAAGAACCAAGAGGCTGCTTGAGGAGGCCAAAAGGAAATTCCCAGTCGCAATCATAAGCGGGAGGGACCTGAAGGACCTGATGGATCGTGTGGGGGTCGAAGGAATAGCCTATGCAGGAAGCCACGGGCTCGAGATTGCATTCACCAACGGTGAGCGGAAGCAGCTGGTCAACGAGATTCAGAAATGCCTAGGCGAGGTGGAGGTGGCAGAGAGCGAGTTGCGTCATTTAACGAAGAGTTTCAATGGGGCGATTGTGGAAAGGAAGCGCTTTGGGGTTGCGCTCCACTACAGGGCCGTGGGAGCGGAGCGTATAGGGGAGCTTCTGAAACTATTTGACGAGATCGCATCGAGGCACCCACTACTCAGAAGATCAGAAGGGAAGATGGTGGTCGAACTGTCAGGAAGCGGCGCCAACAAAGGGACTGCAATATCCGAGATAATGAAACACGAGGGGATCTCGGAGATGAGGCACATACCGATATTCATAGGCGACGACCTGACGGACGAGGACGGCTTCAGGGCTGTGAAGCACATAGGCGCAGGAATCATAGTGGGAGATGCACCCAAGCAGACAGCTGCAGACTACTGCCTGAGAGACCAAGAAGAGGTCCAGAAATTTCTGAAAAAATTGGTCGATTCAACTCATTGAACTTAAAAAAGAGAGAGAAAGAGCGGGTTACCTGTGCATGAAACCCTGGTAACCGTTGCTGAAGCCCGAAGGCCTGGCGCCGAAATCGCGGCTGTTCCTTCCAGATTCTCTCGGGCGGTACCTCTCGCGGTGTTCTCTGTGAGCGCGGTATTCTCTTTTGTCGTCGTTCGAGCTCATGAATGGCAGGCGCTCCAGATCGCTGTATTCGATCTCCTGGACGCTGAACTCGTATAGGTTGACGATCCGCCTGAAGAATCCATAGTCCTCGGCTGTCAGAAGGGATATCGCCTTGCCCCGCTCACCTGCCCTTGCAGTCCTGCCTATCCTGTTGACATAGTCCTCAGAGTTCTTCGGTATGCTGTAGTTGAACACGTGGGAGACGCTCTTGAAGTCGAGTCCCCTGGCCGCAACATCGGTCGCTACCAGCACATTGATCCTTCCCCTGTGGAAGGAGTCGATAACGGCTTCCCTCCTCGACTGAGAGAGCCCGCCGTGTATTGCGACTGCGGCGATCCCAGCCTTGTTAAGGTTCTTGGCTAGAGACTCGACCTCCCGCCTCGAGTTACAGAAGACTATCGCAGTCTTCGGCGTCTCGTCCCTGAACAGGCGGACCAAAAGTGAGAAGCGCATCTTCCTCTCAACGTTGCAGTAGTACTGCTCCAACAGGTCTTCCTTCACCTTTATCTCAGTCCTGATCTTTTTGGGGTCCCTTGTGAACCTCGCTATAACCTCTTCGAGCCCTTCGGGCATCGTTGCGGCGAATAGGAGGGTCTGCTTCTCTTCAGGGAGGTGCTCGGCGATCTCTGCCACATCGTCTATGAAGCCCATGTCGATCATCTTGTCTGCTTCATCGAGAACGAATGTGTGGACGTTCGCTGTCCGAAGGTGACCTTGACCCATCAGGTCGAGGACCCTCCCCGGTGTCCCCACAATAATCTCAGCATGCCGCAGACCTGAGATCTGCGGACCCATCGCAGCCCCTCCGTAGACGCAGACTACGCGCAGCCCCTTCGCCGCGGAGTATTTGGTGAGGGACTCGCTGATTTGGAGGGCGAGCTCCCTAGTCGGCAATAGTATGAGTGCCTGACCTGGTTTCCCTTTTGCCACCTTTTCTACAAGCGGTATACCGAAAGCGGCCGTCTTCCCAGAGCCGGTCTCGGACTGCCCTATCACATCACACCCGCTTTTTATGAGGGGGATCGCCTCGGACTGGATCCGAGTCGGCTCTATCAAGCCCATCGCCCCTATTGACATCAATATCTCATCTTGAATTCCCATTTCTTCGAATTTCGTAACACATCAACTCTTTTGCTGTTCCGGAGCTACAAAGACGATAGAATTAGCATGAAGCTAACGCTATTTTTCAAGGCCTTCGTACTTCAGACCTGATTGAGTCATCAGCGAGTAATATAAACCTTTTTATTAGATGACAAAGTTCGACCCCGCCTCACGACGTATCGCCGCACCGTACCGCAGTTAAGGCAGGTCACCGAGACATGGGGAGATCTCCGTGCCCTTACCCTCACCCTGGAGGTTATGCCAGGGTAGAGGAATGCATTGCATCTCCTGCAAACGTTCCGCTTGAGCGCCCGAGGTATCCTGACCCTTGTGCGCATAGATATCTTGAGGGCAAGCTCGACATAACGGTTGGCCAGGCAAGGGTCGGATCTGACGGTCTGGTCTGCGAGCGCGAAGAGGCGTTCTATCCTCTGCTTTGCAAGATCGCGGACGTGCCCTCTATGGATTTTCGTAAGACCGACCCCCTGAGCGGATAAAAGAAAAATGTTCGCGCATCTTTATTAGTATGATGACAGGACTCACTCAACTTGCTTGGAGGCTCTGGCTGTGATAACAGTAATTATTGGGGAGGCGGCGCTCGAGACCGTCCCGAGGGAGATAGCCAGCCACCCATCAGTCACTAGGCTCGCAGAGAGGAAAGGGAAGAGACCGGAGGAGACGCTGCTCGACATCTCCTTCCACTACGCGGCGATGAAGGGGCTCAGGGACTGGGAGAGGAGAGGCAGACCCGACATAACATTCCTGACGCTCCTCGATCTGCTGGAGAGGCCACTGAACAAAGAGGGCAAACTCCAGATCTTCATACACACACTAAACAATTTTGTGATCTGGGTCTCCCCGGAGATAAACATGCCCAGGAACTACACCAGGTTCGTGGGGCTAGTTGAACAGCTCTTTTCAGTCGGGAGAGTCCCGCCCAAGGGGAAGCCGCTAATGCTGCTGAGGAAAGGCAATATCCATGATCTGGTCAAGGGAATCCAGCACAGCAAAGTGATCTTCCTCACAGAGAACGGCCGGAGAGTCAAGCTCGACAGCTACTTCTCTGAACTCGTTAAACTAGAGAACCCAGTCCTGGTGATAGGGGGGTTCCAGAGGGGGGAGTTCACGGACCTTTCTCTTGCAGACGAGCGGATATCCGTGTATAAAAAGCCGCTGGACGCCTGGATTGTCGGATCGATAGTCTCACACGAGTTGGAGAGGGCATTGGGCATAATCTGAACGCCCATTCAAAGGCTAGGGAAAAGCCATTTTATGAACAGAAGCAAGGCGACTATGAATATCAAAGAGGCCCCAAAGATGGCGAGCGCCATTATTAGACACTTCAATGCCAGCTTCAGATCCCCTTCTGCCGCCTGCATGTAAATAGGGTCCCCCCTCCCCTTTGGGAATTTCTGTCATCGCGCCCCTCCTCGGCGCATCGGGTCCTGGTGGAGAACATCATCAGCCTTAATCAGTATTCCAGTACCGTGTTAAAATTCGCAGCAGATTATTTAAACGTGATTTAGCATTCGCCTGAAAGAACGGTAGAGCCCTTTATTTTTGTTGTGCGGCCGCCGGGATTTGAACCCGGGATCCGAAGCTTGGGAAGGAAAACCGGAATGTTTCCATCAGACACCAATTTTCATGGTGCCCCAGGCAGCCGTACGTTACAGTTCCGCTTTTTGAGCCTTGTAGAGATCTTCCGGGGATCGTGATGAACTTGGAGCCAAGCTTGGGAATGACCATGTGGATGTTCCCGCCATCGGAAATCCCTTTCTTCGCGTCGCCCGATTCAAAGGAGTCAGGTTTTAGGCTCATCCTCAAAAGAGAATACATCCTCTATATTTAGGTTAAACGTGCGAGCAATTTTGTAAGCCAACCTGAGCGAGGGGTTGTACGTTCCCTTTTCTAGAAAGAGTATTGTCTGCCTTGTGACGCCTATCTTTTCAGCGAGAGACTCCTGTGTGAGCCCGTGTTTTTCCCGAAGCTCCTTTATTCTCGTCTTCATGGCAGATACCTTCAATCGCCGCGTTCGTTGTAGTAGACGAAGGATACGACGAAGATTATAATGCCCCCAGCAAAGAGGGCTGCGAATGCTAACGGGAACGCCTCTACGGCTCGAAGAGAGGCTATATAGGCGATAAATAATGCCGCTGCCACCATGATGTACAGAAAGGAGTTCCTGCAGGCCCTGTCAACATTTCTGTTGACTCTTTCATCGTTGCCTTTACCCCTAAAGGCGCTCATGAACCCGAAAAAACCGAAGAAACCATAAAAGCCCTCGTTTCCAGTGACCAAGCCAAGCAGTCCCAGAAGACCGAGCAGACTCAGGTATCCAATGGCATTTCTTCTCATACCCACCCACCACGTTAAATATTTTTAACGTTAGAAATATTTAACGTTAACTATATTTAACATTTTCGCCTCGTGCATGTGGTGCTAGCACACAGGCTTGCACCGTCGTCAGTGACCTTAAAATTGTTTCATGCGAGCAGCTGTGTAGCGCCTGGCAAGTGCCGACCGCGGGATCCGCCTAGTTTCGCGTGTATTAACCCGCTTGAACGGGACGTGCACGCCCAAGTACTTGCCGTAGGCGATGAACGATTTGAGGTAGTTGTTGAATGTATCAGGGTTTTCCAAGCTTGCCTGGGAAGGGAGCATCGCCCCGAGGGTGAAGGCTGATCCGAGAGATACTTGCGGAGGTTGCTGACGTACATCCGGGCGGTCCTGCTGCATATGCCAAGGTCGGTTATGGAGAACTCGGTGAACTTATGTACCATGCCAAGGTCAAAGCCCGTACCGTACGCCTTTCGCGTCTGTTTAAAAAACTCTTTTCTTGGTGAAGCTTCTTTTCTTCAGGAAAAGAAGGTTCGAAGGTGCGGCCGCCGGGATTTGAACCCGGGATCCGAAGCTTGGGAAGCTTCTATCCTAGACCGGACTAGACCACGGCCGCTCTGCTCTCACCATTTACCCCAGTCTAATTTAAAAAATCTTCGTTCGATCCGGGAATAAAAACAAATGAAAAAAGGGGCAGGAAGACTGCCTCACATGGACATGAATTCCTGGGGCGTGGGCGGGTTCGGCGAGAGACCCTTCCTTTCCCGGATCTTCTTGATTGTGTCGGCGAGCAGGCTCGACGGCACCGGAGACCACCGTGCAAATTCTGTGCCCCAGAATGCCTTGCCTGCGGTCGCGCTCCTGAGCTGGTCTGATAGGTCGAATGTCTCTGAAACGGGTATCTCCGAGACGAGGTGCATCACCTGACCGACCTGATCCATGCTGATTATCTTGCCGCGCTTCCCAGCGACGATGCGGGTGACGCCGCCCAAGAAGTCCTGAGGAACCTTCATGTCCAGCTTGATTATTGGCTCCAGGAGAATCGGGTTGCAGGAGAGGAATCCGCAGAACATCGCATCCCGGATCGCAGGCATTATCTGCCCAGGTCCCCTGTGCGCAGGGTCTTCGTGGACGTTTGCATCAACGAGCAGCACCTTGAGACCCCTTATCGGCTCCCTCGCGAGAGGGCCCTCTGAGACGTTGAGACGGAAGGCCTGGATAATAGTGTCCTTGATCTCGCGGATGTACTGCAGACCCTTGGTGGAATCCACCAAGACGTTCACATAGCTGTCAATCGCCCATATGCCCTTTGCCTCCTCGTTGTCCCAGCCTGCCTTCTCCCTAAGGATCCTGACCCTCTCCTTGGAGTCCATATCCTCGTAGATGATGCCTTGCTGTATCAGATCGATCGTCTCCTGGTTCAACGGCTCAACCTTCAGGTAGAGGCGGTTGTGCTTGTTCGGAGACTTGCCCTCGAACGGGCCTCCCGATCCGGTTAGGCTCTCCCTGTACACGACGATCGGCGGGGTGGTCGTGATCTCTATTCCGCCTGTTCTTTGCTTCAGGTCCCAGAGTGCGATCTCAAGGTGGAGGCTACCCATGCCTGCGATGAGGTACTCGCCGGTCTCCTGGTTGATCTTGACTGAAAGTGTCGGATCCTCGATTGCCATCTTGTGGAGCGCATCGATCAGCTTCGGGAGATCCCTGCTGTACTTCGGCTCGATCGCAACGGTAACGACGGGGTCGCTGATGTACTTCATCTTCTCGAACGGGAACATCGCCTCCTTGTCAGCAGGCCTCACTAAGGTTTCACCTGCACGCGCATTGTCCAGACCGAGAAGCGCCACGATGTTGCCAGATGCCATCTCAGGGCAGATCTCCCGGTACGGACCCATATAGAGGCTGACCTGCTGCACCCTGCCTTCGCTCTTGGACATCAGGCCGTATAGCTGCTCCCCCTCGTGTATTGTCCCAGAGAATATCCTGCCAGTCACGACAGGACCCGCATGTGGATCTACAATGACCTTGTTGACGCAGATGACAAGAGGGCCGTTCTCGTCGCAGTTGAGCATCGCCTGACCTATGGGCGAGTTTATGTCCCCTCTCCAGATCTTGGGGATTCGGTATTTCTGCGCCTCGACTGGGTTGGGAACATGGTCAACGGCCATATCCAATATTGCTACGTGCAGCGGGAACTCCTTCTGAAGGCGCTCTATGTCGCCCTTATTGTAGGCATCGATCACGTCTGAGAATTTCATCCCCTTTGCCTTTATAATGGGTAGCGTGAAGCCCCACTTGTGTAGGGCTGATCCGAATGCAACCTGGCCCTTGTCGGGGTTGACCTTCCACTTGTCCTTGAACTCCGGGTCGGCATATGTTTCAAGAAGCGCGTTGAAGTCGCGTATGATCTTGAGTAGCCTCTCCAATATCTCCTGGGGGCTCAGCCGGAGCTCTTTTATGAGCCGGTCCACCTTGTTCACGTAGAGCAGCGGCCTCACCTTCTCGTCCATTGCCTGCCTCAGCACGGTCTCTGTCTGCGTCATCACGCCCTCTACGCTGTCAACGACGACTATCCCCCCGTCCATGACCCTGAGGGACCTGGTGACATGGCCTGTGAAATCCACGTGACCCGGGGTGTCAACCAAGTTGATTACGTAGCTCTGGTCATTCTTCTCGTGGAGGAGGCTTACGTTTGCAGCCTTGACGGTCATCTGCCTCAGCTGCTCGATCTCCACATAATCGAGCGCGAGCGCCTGCGCAGCGATCTTCTGGGATATAAGGCCTGCCCCTGCTAGCAGGCTGTCCGAGAGTGTCGTCTTCCCATGGTCAACGTGCGCAAGGGTACCAATGTTCCTGACATTGAGCTTATTGCTCATGAGTTTTATGATTTCTTCGGTCTGTTTATACTTCGGCAATTTACACGCCTCGCTACAAAAGGCGAAATGCGTGCTGGTTTTTAAAAGTTTCTTAATACGGACTCGGGGGCAGGAAGCTTATGGCTTACGGATGGGAATCGCGCAAGCCAAAGGGGAGGGGAGGAGCGTCACTCGATGGTGGCATGCCGCTTCTTGAGATCGGTCTCCGTCGCCCCTAGCCTCTGCATAAGTTCGGCAACAAGACTGTCGAGGAATATGTTGAGAGTCACCTCGAAGAGTGTGCCCAATGGTGCCAGGGGCTCGTGGGACCCAAGTATCTGCCGGATCACATAATCGTCCTCTGTCGCCAGCTTTGTCCTGCCCGGGATTATTATGACCTGATCGGAAAGCCTTGCCAAGGGGGAGTCTTTATGTGAGGTTATCGCCAGTATCTTAGCCCCAATCTCCTTTCCGGCCGTCGCGGATGTCACGACCATCCTCGTTGTGCCTGAGCCCGAGATCGAAATTATAAGGTCCCCCTGTCCGAGGGCGGGAGTGATCGTCTCCCCAAAGACGTACACATTGAAGCCCAGGTGCATCAGGCGCATAGCAAATGCCTTTCCTGCAAGACCTGATCTGCCTGCGCCTATGACCATTATCTTCTTACCGTCCATTTTGGCATTAATGAGCAGCGAAATTGCATTCTCTACCTCATCGTCATCGATGATCTTCGAGGCGTAGAGTACGTAGTTTGCCATCTCGCGCATGAAGCACTTGACCAGACAGTCCTTTGATGACATAATTCTCAGAGAAGGAGTAGAATTTTTCGGCAATTTAACCCTGTCGGAGGAACCCTCGAGAGATCCCATCGATTTGCATCACCGAATCATAAGAGAAAGTTGATCGTGAAGAGTGCCAGGGCTAAACCAAGGGTCGCTAAAAAGAACAGGAGGTCCCTGCGACCCATCCTAAGAACATACAAGGAAGACCTCTTTTTGCTGGCTCCGAATGCCCGAGACTCCATGGCGTCGGCTACCAGTTCAGCCCTGCGGAAGGAGCTGATTATCAGCGGTATAAGGACCGGGATATAGTTCCTGATCCTCGAAACGAAATTGCCCTTCTCCATCTCGAGTCCCCTAGAACGCTGCGCATCCATGATGTACTGAGCCTCTCTGCTGAGGGTGGGGACGAACCGCATGGCCATGTTGAACGTCAGAGCGTAGTCGTAGGGGATCTTCATCTGGACCATTGATTGGGTCAGGTCTTCAGGCGAGGTCGTCAAAAAGAATATCGAAAAGACAGAGATGAGGTTGAGGAACCGGAGGGACATTGCTATAGCCGTAACGGCGGCGTCGAGGAGGTTGCCTGAAGAATAGGCTGTTGGGATGAAGTTGAAGATAAATATGAAGGCGATAAAGAACAACGACCCCCTTAATGACTGCTTCCACCTAGCTGAGATCTTACCTATGTATACCATCGGCAAGAAAGATAGGAAGACTACGAGGAGGGCCAAGGGCTTTGCGAAATACACTGTGAGCGAGGTGAGGAGGACCAAGTAGACGAGCTTGGAACGGGGATCGATCCGGTGTAGAACCGTAGACCCCTTTCTGTACTCGAAAGCTTTGAAGACTTTCATCTTGGAACGCCCCGCATCATCTGTCTGATCTCCTCGACTATCATCTCGGTGTCGATTGAGGGGGTGTTGAGTCCTATCTTCCAAGAGAGCTCTGCCAGTTGTGGCGGCAATACCGAGGAGGCTTCCATGACGTCCTTCCTGACAAGGATTTCCTCGGTCGGGCCGTCTGCGATGACCTTTCCCCTTGACATCACAACGACCCTAGGTATGAAGTCCGCGACAAACTCGATATCATGTGTCACCACGATCACGGTCTTTCCCTGCCTGTTCAGCTTGGCGAGTGTATGAGCCATCCTTGTCTTCTGGAGGTTGTCCTGGCCCGTCGTTGGTTCATCGAGGATTATTATCTGGGGGTCGTAGCACAGTACTGACGCCAGCGACACTCGCTTCTTCTCCCCGCCGCTCAGTGTGAATGGGGATCGGTCGCGGTAATTGGAGAGCCTGAATTCGATCAAAGCCCACTCCACCCTCTTAGCAATCTCCTCCTGTGGCAGACCAAAGTTCGCCATCGCGAAGGAGAGCTCCTTCTCGACGGTCTCTGCAAATAGCATGTGGTCAGGGTTCTGGAAGACTAGGCCGACCTTTCTGGCCAGCGTCGCAACAGTCGTCTCCCTCGTATCAACCCCATCCACAACAACTCTCCCGCGCTGGGGTTTGAGGAGACCGTTCAGGTGTTTGACGAGCGTAGTCTTGCCAGCCCCATTCTCACCCACAATAGCCAATAGTTCCGAGTCCCTGATCTCGAGGTCGACCCCGTCGAGTGCGTTTATACCATCCCCGTAGGAGTAGGTGACGCCCTCTATCCTGATCAAGACGACCTCCCCCTAACATAAGAAGCGAGCTCATCGGAAGTGAGAAACCTCAGCTGTTCGCCAATAATCCCAGAAAGGCGTTTTGAAACCTGCACCACCTTTGGGAGTCCGACACCCAGCTCGGAGACCTTATCGGAGTAAAGCACTTCCCTAGGCGATCCATCAGCGACTATACGCCCCCCCTCGAAGACCACGCACCTGTCGACCAAGTGGCTGACCATCTCCAGCCTGTGCTCGACGAGTATTACTGTGACCCCATTTTCGTTTAGACTGTTCATCAGCTCGAGGACCGATTTGGCACTCACGGGATCGAGGTTGGCGGTAGGCTCGTCGAGGACGAGTACTTTCGGCTTCATGGCCAAAAGCGCTGCGATTGCGACCTTCTGCTGCTCTCCCCCCGAGAGTTCCTCAGGGGATTTCTCTTTGAGGTGTGATATGCCAACAATCTCGAGTGCCTCCTCGACTCGCATTACGATCTCTTCCCTCGGGAGGGCCAGGTTCTCAGGGCCAAATGCTACCTCGCGCTCCACAGTGGTACAAAAGAGCTCATTTTCCGGGTTCTGGAAGACCAGCCCTACCCGCTGGGCCAGCTCGTAGACCGGCGTGGATGTGGTCAGTAGACCGTCAACCACAACCGTCCCTTTGAAATCGCCCCCGTAGGAGTTCGGTATGAGCCCATTCAATGCCCTGCAGAAGGTTGTCTTGCCGCAGCCGCTTGGACCGGTTACGAGGACGAACTCGCCTGGCTCTGCCTTGAAGTTAACGTCGATTAGGCTCGGGGTTTCTGACTCAGGGTAAGTGTAGCAGAGCCCTTTGACCTCAATGATCGCCAAAACCATCACCGGGAGCATTGATCAGAGAATTTGGACTTCTAATAAATGTAGCTACTCAGTCACGGGTTGAGATCTCCTTCAACTCCCCGGCTTTTAGACATAGCTTCTCGGATATCAGGGCCAAGGCAACAGCAATGGCTTCTTCGGGCTGCGCTGAGAGATTCGCGCTCGCCGCCGACGGATGACCGCCTCCGGTTCCGGAGAAGCGCTCGGCAAGCGGGTGCATAACACAGCTTGCAAGGTTCAGAGAGGTAGCCCGGTGGAACCTCTCATTGAGGCGCCCGGTTATGCGCGATTTGCCGCCATCACTGCTCGCCACGAGTGCCAGATCGGCACCAAGGTCCGTCAGGGACCGCGCAACAGATGCCTCGAATGCGCCTATGCTCGAAGTGGCGAAGATCCAATCCCTCGCGCGGTAGAGTCTGACTCTTGCCACCCCCTTGAGGCGGGCTATCCTTTCCGAAATGTCCTGCTCGTTGAGGAGCATCTCCAGTGCGAGGGCGAAGTCAGCACCCCTTCGTACCATCTTCAATGCAGCCCTTATGGACGCATTTGGCTGAATGAGAAAGCGGCGCGAGTCGTAAACGAGGCCTGTCAGTAGAGCCTGGATCGCCCGCCTGTCGAGGTACTTTTTTGGTACGGAGCGGTAGACGATCTCGCACGTCGAGGAGGTCCTCATCAGCCTCGAGTAGACTGCGCCATCGAGGCAGCCCGGCTCCTCGGTGTGGTGATCGATTATCGCGTAAGGGATCTTTCTCCTAACAACGATCTCTTTGACCTCCGGGAGCTGGTCTAGTGATGGCATATCGACAAGCACCAGAAGTTCACATGCCTCGTCCAAAGATCCGGCGAATTTTACGTTCAGATACTCAACAAGTTTCGACGAGGCAGTGTTCACTCCGTCCGGTGCGAGGATCGAAACAGTTACCGACGGGTCTCTCGCGCCGAGGGCGGACTGGATCGCATACGCTGAACCTATGCAGTCAGGGTCAGCATTGGGGTGGCAGAGTAGGACGACCCTTCTGTATGAAGATAGGAACTTTAGAAGATCAGGCAACTCTCCTAGCCCTCACCTTTTCGTCGATTGCCTCTAAAGCACGGTCTGCAGCCGCTTCAGCCAACCTCTCCAAATCCATGTTGACAACAGGATCGACCTCGATTTCAACATCGGCATTGAAGTCCAGACCTGATCCAGAGCGCTCCGACGTCACTCTGACGTTGAGCGAGCGTATGAGGTGGCGGTCCAAGACGGAGAGTACATACTCACGTGCAGCATTCTCCCCGATTAGGCAGATCTCCTCAAGTTCTTTCCTTGAAAAAAGAGGCTGCAACCCCGGTACACTATCCAGAGGCGGGTGTCCTTCCGGAGACCTGTTCCATTATTGACTTGCGGAGCTCCTCTAACTGCTGCTTGAGCCTGAGTTCCTGTTTCTCAACGGTCTTTATTCTGAGGTCTAGCTCCTCTTTCTTCTCGGTCAGTTCTGCAACAATCTTCTGCTTCTCGGTCCTAAAGAGGAGGACTCCCACTGACTTGTAAACCACGGCGTCATCCGCAAGGGATTTGCTCTCATTGAGGGCTTTTTCTATCTCCCTGCTTTCATATTCAAACTGCTGCTTCCTCAGCACAATTGCCTTAAGCTGTTCCTGCATCTCCTGGAATCGGATCAACTGGTTCTGTACCTGTGGCGGTATCTTTTCGGCCATTGTCAATCACCTAACTCCATAACCTCAAGAGATGTAGACATCCAGCGTATATAAGAATTGAGTAGGGCGCGCAGCACTGCAACCGAAGAAGCTTCGATCTCCAGCACAAGGATTCTGCCCTCCCTCGCAATCGAAACCTTGGCAATTCCAGGTTTTGTGTGCTTGACTTCCGGGATTATCGAGGCGAAGATGGTGGATGCTTTTCCCTCGTCCTCAAAGTCGAGCGTCAGCAAAGAGGAGGCGCTCATGGACCACACCTGAAGGATTTCAAGTAGATAGCGGGGCCACACGGCAGCTTCGAGACGCTGTCTATGAAAAAGATCTCTGGCGTTTCGTGGGAAAATTGGAGGTGCAATTCTGTCGCCTTACCTCCTTCAAGGGGGGAGGCATCATCGCCCAGGGCCTTCTTCAGGCATTCGTGAAGGGGGCGCAACTCCTCTGTGTCCGGCGGGTGCAGAGCCAGCGGTCTGTGCCTGGTGCTCTTTGGCGACCTGACTGTAAGCTCCCTGTAAAGCTGCACCCGCTTTATAAGGAAAGAGGCGATGGGCTTTGTTTCGAATGCCCTGTAGCATTCAATCAGGCTCGGCGCCCCGAACCGGCTGTGCACTATCCACAGTTTCGAAGAGCCGATGCTCCGGGCATACTCAAAGAGATAGACCAGGCCTGCTTTGCCTCTTGTAAATGTAGAAAAGGCCGCACAGCAGGCGGCCAAGTCGTTGCAAAGGGTCCTTGTCCTCTGGCTCGGCCTGAGTGAGGTTGTCAGCAGGATGGCCATAGAAGACCGACATCTACTGACTTTACTTCAGCTTGAGCTCATCAGGCGTCAGGGTCTTGCCAAGCGTAGTCTGGGGCACGAAAGCGCCGCCTGCGAAGCGCACGCCGCACGCCCTGCAGTACCAAATCCCAGCCGCCACGCGGACGAGCTTATCGAGGGACCTGCACTTTGGGCATCTCAATCCCTTCTCAGACTTTCGCTCGATGGCGAGCAGCCTTTTCCTCAGCGTGGCCCCGTACCTCGGACCGAACCTTCCGGCAGACTTGACTGACTTCGTCTTTGTCATCAGGACTCACCAACCTTGTCACTCTTCAGTTTCAGCGACTCAACCACCTTCTTGCGGATCTCCTGGCTTTTATCTTTAGCTATTTCGACCGCCCGGAGGACCTCTTCAGGGGTGATGTAACCAGACTCCCCCTTCTGTATCGCGCAGAGCATGCCATTCTCCTTGAAGGCTACGCTGAACCTGCAGTCCAAGACCTCCTCCTCTTCAAAGGAAGGATCCACGAAGAGCTTGTTGCCTATTTTTGCCAGTGTAACGTTGATTGGTATGTCGGTGATCGGCATGGGTATGCGCCTCCCCGTCAGCTTGACCGTATCACCCTCTACGCATGACTCTGGCATCGACGCAGAGAGCATTGCCGAGAGTGCCGCCAACGCGGCGGTATCGATGAGGTTGCCGCAGTGGTCAAGTATGTAGACATCAACGTGGACTATCCAGACTTTCTTACCGGGGATCAGGCAGAGCTTTGTTGTGTCCAAAACCTTGGATTCCCTGAGCCCCCGGTCAACGACCCTCGCGAGCTCAACAGCCACCTCGTCGGGCTTGCCAGGCTCGAACTCAGGAGAGGCAAATGGAACGAACTCGGCCCCTACCTGCATCACGCCCTCGTTCGGGATGTCAGGGAATGGGTCGCCCACCTCGAACTTGATGCCCGCGACCACTTTAGTGCCACCTATGGAGACCAGGGCCGACCCTTCAGCCTTATCGACCAGCCCTGTCTGGATCGTTATATCCCTGTAGTCGGTCAGCGTCCTGCCGTCCATTCTCTTTCCGCTCTCAGAGAGCTCGATAATCTGTTTTCGCTTTACTGTGGGAACTATCCTCTGGCTCATCGCTCATGCCTCCTCTCCGTTGGATACCGCGCCCTTGAAGTGGTTTTCAATCGCTTCCTTCTGCTTTTTGTAGACTTCCATGCAGCCCTTCTTCAGGAGATCCATCGACTGGAGGAACTCATCATGGGTTATCTGCCCGTCCATCTGCAGCAGGGTTACAGCATTCTTCGATGGCATGTATGCCATCGGCATATCGGACTCCCCCGCCTTGTCCTCTTTGTCCTGGACGTCCAAGACGAGCTTCCCCTCGACCTTTCCGACGGCTATGCTCGCGACGAGGTCTCGCATAGGTATGCCAGCGTCCACGAGCGCCAGTGAGGCCGCTGAGATCGAAGCGCACCTCGTGCTCCCATCTGCCTGGAGGACCTCGATGAATATGTCAATGCTTGTCCTGGGGAAGAACTCGACGAAGATCGCGGGCTCGAGTGCCTCGCGTATCACTTTGGACAGCTCCACCTCCCTCCTTGACGGGGCCGGGGACTTCCACTCTTCAACTGAGAATGAAGCCATCCGGTAGTACGCCTCGACCCTTGCCTTGTCGGAGAGGGCGAGGTGCTTTGGATGAGATTCCCTAGGACCCATCACTCCAACCAGGATCTTTGTTCTGCCCCACTCCACGTAGGCTGATCCGTCGGTGTTCTTCAGGACACCCAGCTGGAACTTGATAGGCCGGATCTCGTCCAACCTTCTTCCATCGCACCTTATTCCGTCTTCCGATATCAGTCTCTCAATCTTTGAATCACTCATTATTTCACCTTCTCTTGTTAACCAAAAATTCCCTAACCCTATCTGTGAGACCGGTCGTGTGCGCTTCAGCCTCTATCTTCCGGATCGCCTCAGCGATTACTGCTTCCTCGTCGCGGGATTTTCCTGATATCCATACCCTGCCGTTCTGTCCCACGAGGATCTGTGCGCCGGTCTCTTTCTTTAGCATCGTTATCATTGAGCCTTTCTTCCCTATAATCCGGGGAACCCTTGTGAAGTCCACATCTATCACTGTGCCCCTATGTATTTTGCCGAGGCCGTGATCCCTCGCGGTCAAGGACGGGTTCCTCGTCCTGTCAAAAGCCATGACCGTGGCGATCACCATCTCCCCGACGTCCAAGTAACGCCGGGCCTCTTCCTTGAGGGGGTTTAGCGGCTTGGACAGGAACTCAGATGCGAAGAGGACTCCCTGATATGGTGATCTTATGTCGAGCATCCACGCAGTCGATATGCACTCGACCACCTTACCGATCACCACATCACCTGGCTGAGGGATATAGCACCCTCTCAGCGGGATAACCGAGATCACGTTGTTCCTGATGTCGGCAAGCCCGACCATCGAGGCATAGTATTTCCCGTCATCACGATACACATTAAATCCGGACTGGTAGCTCCCCTCGGCAAGAAGAGTGCCAGGGGAAACCAGCTGTCTTGGTTCAAAGAAGATTGTCATTAAAACACCTCATAGTTTTTTGATATCAATTTCACAATTACCCCTTGTCATTTCGTTTACACGGTCCACAAAGCTCTGCTGTATGCCAGCAGGCAGAACCATCTCACCCTTCCAAGATCCGTCAGGGAGCCACTCCGACCGCGTCACGCTGCCCATTTTTGAAATGGCGCTGTAGACGCGCCTCGCATGCGCCGAGGGTATGCCTATCTTCGCTACAACCTGTGAGATCTTCAGAGGGAGCTCGGTCCTGAGAGCCTTGATAATTTCCTGCGCCTGTTCCTCCACCGGCCTGAAAGGGTCTATGCCAACCCTCACGTTCTCCATCGCGTTCTCTATGCGTTGAGGGGGGTGAGGCAAACCAGTCTTTGGGTCAATGCAATTCCGCGATATGAAGTTTACTATCTGCTTCCGCTTGTTTTCGATCATCTCGCGGCGCTGTTCAGTGGTCAACTGGAGCTCGCCTTTCTTGATTATCGCGGTGGCAACAGCCTTCGGGTCACCTGTGCCGAAGTTCTTCTTGAGGGACTCTTCTGACGCCTTTAGGCCCTTGCTGGCGTCCTTGTAGATGATCTCACTCACGAGGAGCTCCTTGAAGTCGACTTCCTTGCCACTTTTGAGTGCCCAAGCGAGGTCGGGGTCCACCATGACTTCGAAGTGCTCTCCTCGGACGACTAGCCTAGCAGTTACCAACTTGTCTTCTTTCGGCATGAGCCTACGCCTTTAGCTTTTCAATGTATTCCATGAGTTGCTGGGGCGGGAGGTTCTCGAATTTCCCAGTTTCGGTTCGCAGTATTGCCATCTCTACCTTGGTAGAGTCGAGGCTGCCCTCGACTACCGAGGCGAGTGCCTTCAGCGCCAGCATTATGGCATCGTCTATCTTGAGGTCTGGCTGGTAGTTCTTTTCGAAGAACTCGGTGACGGTCTGGCTGCCTGCGCCTATCGCAACGGCATAGTAACCAGCGTAGGCACCGCTCGGCTCGGTCATGAACAGCTTTGGTCCGAACCGGTCGACACCAGCTATGAGGAGTGCTACCCCGAATGGCCTCACGCCGGCGTGTTGAGTGTAGATCTGCTTCACTTCACTCACTTTTTTGGTCAAGACCTCGACGTCGATTGTCTCATCATAGAGCATCCTGTTTATTTGGGCCTCCTGCCTTGCCCGCTCTATCAGAATTCTTGCGTCAGAGGAGAGACCTGCAAACGTTGCGCCTACATGTTCGTCGATCTTGAGGATCTTTTCCATCGATGCCGGATCGATCAAGGGGCTGATCCTCTTTTTCTCGACCGCGAGGATTACACCATTTGTGCACCTGATGCCGATGGCGGTCCATCCGCGCCTAACCGCCTCAAGCGCATATTCGACCTGGAAGAGGCGCCCATCGGGCGAGAATATTGTAATCGCACGATCATAACCCATTCCTGGAGGGCTAAACATTTTATTTCACCACATGCAACAGCGACACACTGAGCTAACGATATTTTACCTTCAGCATAAAAGACTATGCACATTTTATATTCTTTTCGCACGGCCTACTCGGTCGCCAACGCCATAAGCAGGTCTCTCTCAGTGAGTATGCCGACGATGGTACCGCCGTGCTCAACGAGGACTGCGCCGACGCCACTGGTCCTTATCAATGGGGCGACATCGCCAAGCTTGTCTCCAGGACTAACCTTCACAGCCCCCTCGCTCATTATCTCTTTTGCAGAGACTGAGATCACCTGATCCATCTCATCCAATATGATCTTCCTGAACGCCTTCCCTTCACCGAAGTATCGGACTATATCCATGGTAGTAACGATTCCTCTTACGTCCCCTCCTTCCACGATCGGGATCCTCCGGAACCCGTTCGAGACCATAAGGCGGGCAATTGATTTTATCGTGATATTCGGGGAGGCCATCACAGGGTTCCTAGACATGTAATCCTCAACCCTTCCGGTCATCGATCTGCCTGAGAGGTACCTCACTACGTCATACTCGGTTATGATTCCCATCAGTATGCCGCCGTCCACAACAGGCACGGACCCGACATTCTCGCGTATCATCTTGCCGAGCACGTCCGAGAAGCTCTCGCCCACGTCGGCGGATACGACTTCTCTAGTCATAATAGACTCGACCGGAGCATACATGGCAGAGAAGAAACGGCCGCCATACCTGAGCTTGACCAAGTTGTAGTACTCGCCTCCACCGAAGAAGTTGACCATGTCGGTGGCGGTGATGATCCCTATGAGCTCTCCCTTGCTGGTGGTAATCGGGATCCTCCTTATCCCTTTAGAGAGCATGAGGTCTATTGCCTTCATTATTGGGGTATTGGTGGTCGCAGAAACTACAGGCCTCTGCACTAGATATTCGAGTTCTTTTGGCTTGCTGTAGACGTTGTTCGAGAAATTCGGTGTTCCGTCGCTCCTTAAAAAACCCCTGACTACCCTTCGGCTCATAACAAATTCCACATGATCATACTATGCAAGGCTTCTAAAAAAGTGTTTGATGGAGAGTCGGCTACTTCTCGATCCTGTGTTTATTTGCCTCGTAGAATTCTGGCATATGCCTCTCGACTAGGCTTAGCATCTCTTCGTCGCTGATCGAGAGGGCCTCTCCGGAATCGAACTTCTTAAGCACCTCTCTGTAGATCCTCATGACCCCCTCGGATTCCTTGTCCACCTTCTCTCCGTTCTTAAGGCCGAAGAAGTAGTTGATCCAGAATGCGACGCCGGCGTTTCCGGAGTACGGGGTTATCGAGACCCCGGGGGGGACGCCGAGCAGCCTCTCCGTGTCGAAGGGCAGGTACATCTCTATGTTTTTGAGGGCCCCGTCTGCATGGATGCCTGCCCTTGTCACGTTGAAGTTCCTCCCCACAATAGGGTAGTAAGGAGGTATGTAGTATCCGATATTGCGCCTGTAATACTGCGCCATCTCCGTGATTGCGAGCGTGTTCATGCCGTCCAGCCCTCCCTTTAGACCGGAGTATATGAAGACCATCGCCTCCAGTGGGACGTTTCCTGCCCGCTCACCGATTCCGAGCAGAGTAGTGTTGTTCAGCGAAGCCCCATACATCCAGGCAGCAGTCGCATTTGCAATTCCGAGGTGGAAGTCGTTGTGCCCGTGGAACTCAAGGTACTCAGACGGGACTCCGGCGAGCTGCCGCATCAGGTAGAATATCTTGGGTATGCTCCTAGGCAACGCAGCCTTCGACCAAGGCAGTCCGAGACCCAAGGTATCAGGGACCCTCAGCTTCACAGGTATGCCGTACTTCTCCGAGAGCTGCATCAGTCGCTTTGCAAAGGGTATGACGACCCCCAGGATGTCGGCGCGGGTACAGTCCTCCACATGAGCGCGCATTATTATTCCAGACTTCAGGCCCTCTTCCACCACATCGAGGTATTTCTGGATTACCTGGGAGCGGCTCATGCCCTTGAATTTGTAGAATATGTGGTAGTCGGAAATGGAGGCCAGCATCCCTACTTCGTCGACCTTAGCCCCCTTGGCGATCTTCAGGTCTTCTTTGCTGGCCCTGATCCACCCCGTGATACGGGGGTACTCATGCCCCAGATCCCTTACCCGCGAAACGGCCTCTTTGTCCCTCTGGGTGTAGAGGAAGAATTCGGACATGAGTATCTTACCGTTGGGCCCGCCTATGCGGTGGAGGTATTCGTAAAGGTCGACAATCTGGTTCACCGTGTACGGATCCCTTGACTGCTGCCCGTCCCTGAAAGTCGTGTCAGTAATCCAGAGGTTCTCAGGGACTTCCATAGGGACGTCTATGCCATCCCAGATCATCTTTGGAGGGGATTCGAACGGGAAAATGTCCTTGTAGATCTTTGGGGATTGCGTCTCTGCGACATCGTACTCAGAATAGTCTATCCGCTCCCCCTTCAGTGCCTTGAGAAGGTCGTCGCGTGCCTTTTCGTTTAAGAGGGACATCCACTATACACTCCGAGAAACAATTGGTTTATTATTTAATAGCTTTTAAAGATATCGCTTGAAAAGTGAATTTGAATTAGTCGTCACCATTGACATTAAAAAATATTTCAAACTCGCCATGTTTCATTATAGGGACGTTTGAAAAAAGGGCATGTTGACTCAAAAAATTTTAGAAAATGCAAATAAACCCTTTCTTTTTTTCGAAAATATATTTTACAAATGTAAAGTGGGCGCAGGGCTTTCCCCTGCGGGGCTTTCGCCCTCAGTCCGTCGCAGGTTCAACATCTTTAGCATTCTGATTTGACTGGGACGGCTTCTTCATCCCCAGTTCCTAGTTCCCTGTATCGCTTTTATTTTTTCTCTCGCCTTCTTTACAGTCCCAGTCGAAACTAGTGAGCTCACACTGCCACCTGAGATCTGGAGTTCGATCCTTCGACCCAGGCTGCTCTGGATCGATTTCAGCGCCTTTTGGTCCAAGCGGACTATTGCATACTGTCCGTCGGAATCTATCAGTTTTATCCTGGACTCAGGTGGCGAGAATTTCGCTAATGCAGAGGGGATAAGGCAAGGACTAAGCCCTCCCGAGCTTTTGAGGACAAGGTACCTAGTTCTGAGCTCTCGGCACTTCAAAACAGATCCCCAAAAATATTAGTCTAGGCCGAGGATAAAAAAGTCATCCCAAGTTGAGGATTTGAAAAAGCTTTGACCGATCCCCTTTGTGTAATTGTACCGATATCTTTACCCTGATTATGTCATCGCTGTCTGAAAGGCGGAGTTGGCCAGAGAAGGCTTTTTGCTTGTCAAGCCGCATGAAGAACGTAGATCTCGAGTCAAAATACCGGTCCACCCCGTCCCTGAGGCGGAGCAGATCCCCCGGCGGAAGGAGCTTTGTGATGTAATCCACTACACTCTTAGCCGCCGAGCCCTCTTCCTCGAGGGAGGCGACACGTATCTCGTTCCCGTGGTGACCCTTCGCCACGGCGTATTTGAGTTGGGCAGAGCCGCGCATCCCCTCGGGGAGGAGGTTCAGGAGGGCCTGCTCGACCCTACTTTGATCCTCCGTGGCATGGCAGATCAGGCTGATTGAGACTTTTGATATCATCAGAGACGGCACCGGGCACCAATCAAGAAAACGGAACAGTTGCCCCAGATGGGGCAACCAGCGTCATTCGATCAAAGGCCCCTGGCGCGCTTCCCGGCTGCAGTAAGGCCCCTGTAGACACGGCCGCGCTGGGCCGGCTGGGCTATCCAGGAGAGATCCTTGTCGCTCCTTATAGACGGGTTTGACGGATCGGTGAGGATGACCTCGTACCAGGCATATCTGCCGTCTGAGGCGACCCAGTAGCTGCCCAAGATGTTCATGTTTGGGAACTTCTTTGCAGCCCTCTCTTCGGCTATCCATCTGACACTCTTATTGACGGTAAGGCCATAGATCCCCATCCTCTTTGGGCGCCTCCCCGAGTTGGGGCGCTGCACGTTCATAGGGCCCCTTATTACCCTTACTCTGACCACAACAACGCCAGGCTTTGCCTTGTATCCCAGCGACCTGGCCTTGTTGATCCTTGTAGGATGCTCGAGCGGACAGACTGCGGGCTCGCGCCGCCATTTTATCAGGCGCTCTGTGCGCAGGCTCTTCACCAGCCCCTCTCCGGGGCTCCGCCACGCATCCCTGATGTATTTGTAAGCAGACATTGTCGCACCAACCGCAGACTAAAGCGTCTTAAAGGCGTTTATAATGTTTTCGGCTATGAGTACTGCCCCCAGGGACTGGGCCTCCCTAGTCTGGGCGCCGACATGCGGGGTGACGAGTACATTCGGCAGAGATACAAGTTCCCTCTCCTCGGGGGTCTCGGGGGGTTCGTGCTCGAAGACGTCCAACGCGGCCCCTGCGAGCCTCCCACTTTTCAGAGCCCTTAAGAGGGCTGCGGTATCGACAACCTCCCCCCTCGAGGCGTTTATGAAGAATGATCCCTGCTTCATTGATGAGAAGGCAGAGTCGCCAAACATGTGGTAGGTCTCTGGCAGAAGCGGGACGTGGACGGTCACCACGTCCGACCTGGAAAGGAGCTCCTCGACCCGGTTCACCCTCTCGGCACCCAGCCTCGCCAGGGCACCTTCGTCAACCACGACGTCATAGACGAGGATACTCATCCCAAATGCCTTGGATCTCTCAGCGACTGCTCTCCCTATCCTTCCGAAGCCAACTACTCCCAGTGTCTTTCCGTTGAGCTCGATGCCATGGAACTTCTTCTTCTCCCATAGTCCTTTCTTCATTGAATCGTTAGCGGAGTGGATTCGCCTCGCAAGGCTGAGCATCATGCCCATCACGAGTTCAGCGACTGCGACTGTGGACATCTGCGGGGTATTGAGGACTTTTATTCCAGCCTCTTCGGCAGCCCTGACGTCGATTGTGTCGAGGCCCACCCCGACCCTTCCGATGATTTTAAGGTTCTTAGCCAGCTCGATTATTTCGCGCGTTACCTTGGTCCTGCTCCTTACGATCAGCACGTCGTAGAGTCCGACGATGCCCTTGAGCGAATCCTGCGAAAGATCAAATTTTTCATCGACTTCGAATCCTGCGGCCCTGAGCCTTGATCCGCATTCAGCATCGACCTCGTCGGCAATGAGCACCCTCATCTTGGGACACCTAGCGTCATCTAAACCTTCAAGGGCTGTAAAATAGTTTATGCTCCCGTTGCGAGAGACACGGCATGGACCTAAAGGGACGGGACAAGGGCGACTGGAACCCCGAAGGTCTCTGGGGAGCAATACACTGAACTGCCCTTTATCATCTCAAGTGACTACAGCCGATGAGGTTAATATAGATTCGACGCAGAAGTATTAAAGGAGCCGCAAAATGATCGCAGGTCTTGTAGGCAAAACGCATGTAGGGAAGACGACATTTTTCTGCGCAAGCACCCTTGCCCCAGCAAAGATAGGGGCGGTGCCATTCACCACGATAGAGCCGAACCAAGGGGTCGCCAGCATAAGGGTAAAGTGCGTATGCAAGGAGATGAAGGTGAAAGACGACCCCAGGAATTCAGTCTGCAGTGATGGGGTCAGATGGGTGCCGGTGAAGCTCGTAGACGTCGCAGGGCTCGTCCCGGATGCCCACAAGGGTCGCGGGCTCGGCAACAAGTTTCTGGACGACCTGCGCCAAGCGGACGGTTTCATACAGGTGGTCGATGCATCAGGCAGCACCGATGCCAACGGAAACGCCTGTCAGCCAGGTACCAGAGATCCTGTGGACGACGTGAGGTTCCTCGAGCATGAGATAACGATGTGGATGACAGGCATCCTGAAGAAAGACTGGGACAGGATCGTCAAGGGGATAAGGCAGCTGAAGGAGGACGGGGTCGCGCTGCTCACAGAGAGGCTCACGGGGCTGATGATAAGCAGGCGGCACGTCCTGGCTGCGATCAATGCAAGGGACGAGCTGAAAAAGAGGGTCGATGAATGGACAGACGAAGACTTGAAGACATTTGTTGAGGAGCTCAGGAAGGCATCGAAACCGATGGTGATAGCCGCAAACAAGATCGACATAAGGCAGGCTGAGGGGAACATCGAAAGGCTTAGGCAGGAGTTCAAGGACAGGACGGTAGTCCCCTGCTCGGCAGAGGCTGAGTTGGCTTTGAGGCTGGCAGCGAAGAAGGGGATAATAAGCTACAACCCGGGCGATCCAGACTTCAAGGTGCTCAAGGAGGAGGGGCTGAACGAGAGGCAGAAGGAGGGGCTCCGTAAGATAAGGGATCTCCTAGGGAAGTGGGGGACCACGGGGGTGCAGGAAGCCATAGAGAGCATTTACAAGAAGGAGCTGAAGATGATCTCTGTCTTCCCTGTGGAGGACGCGAACAAGCTCACGGATCATAAGGGAAACGTTCTCCCGGATGTCGTACTGGTCCAAGACGGGACGACCGCGAGGGGCCTGGCCTACAAGATCCACTCCGACTTGGGGGACGGATTCCTATATGCCATCGATGTGAGAACAGGGCAGAAGATAGGGGAAGACTACAGGATCAGGGACAGGGACATAATCAAGATAGTCTCTGCAAAAGGCGTGCGGGGTTAGCCAAACTTCTTGAAGTAGTAGCCCGACTCCCTCTTCTCCCCGAAAGATCTTATACCCGATTCCGCGATCTTTTTCCTAAGGGAGTTGGCGTAAGCCTCCGAGATCTCGCCCCTCTTTTCCAAAAAGTCAATGACCTCCAATCCTTCTTCATCTGTGCTGCACCGCTGGAGGAAGTCTATGACCGACGGGTCGTAACCCCTGCCCCTGTCAACCTTCAGTGGGCGAACGCTCGCCGAGGCAGACCTGACCTCCCTGTAAAGGTTGGGATAGTCCCGCTTCAACTCCTTCTCTGAGAACCCCATCAGACCTGCCCCCCGAAAGCCCTCCGGTATTCACGTAGCAATAGAGATTTGGTCGGACCCCCTTTTATCAGTTCCCAGGGGAGGGCGTCATCCTCGGAGTACGTAGGCTGGATTGTCTCGAAGTCTCTACCGATGCCTTTCAGCACGCGCCTCCATGTCCCGAGATCGCCTTGACCTCCCTCGGAGATGTCCTTGAGCGCGAGGAAAAGTAGAGACGATGCCTCTCTGCCCGAGATGGAGAGAGATGCCTGCACCGCGCCCCACCTGTAATCCATCGACTCGAACCTCCGTATCCCCAAGTCAGAGCAGATCTGCCTCATCCTCGAGACTCTGGATTTATATTCGGACTCGCTGACGATGCGGGCCCATTGGAAAGGCGTATTCCCTTTCGGGATCATGGGGTTCACGCTCACGTGTATTGAGCGCGGGTCGAAGCCTGCCGAGATTGCCCCCGCTAGCATTGGCCTCAGGTGCTCCAAGTCCGACATATCTTCGCCAGGTATCCCCACCATGAAATAAACCTTCAAGGATCGGATACCTGCCCTGCGGGATGCCTCAAGGAGTCCCATCAGTTCCGATTCGTCGAGGGGCTTGTTTATCACCTCCCTCAAGCGGCTGGAGGGGGATTCAGGGGCAATCGTGATTGTTCGCTGGCCACCTGCCGCAAGGAGCTCGGCGACATCCCTCCCGGTCTTGGAGATCCTCATGGAGGGGAGCGAGTACCTTAAGCGCCTGTCCCGCATCCATGCCAGAATGTCTCCTATTTCCCGGTGGTCGAAGAAGGCAGAACTTATGCATGTGACCCGGTCGAGACCGGAAAGATGGAGGCCCTGCTCTAGGATCTCCCTGACCTTCCTGAAGGAGCGCTCTCGCCTCGGCCTGTAGAGGAAACACTCAAGGCAGAACCTGCACCCCCTGTTGCACCCTCTGCTGACCTCAAGCAGGAAAGTTGAGGAGAAGCCCTGCCCAGAGACGGGGTGTACCTGTCTGACTGCGTGCGGAGCGTCCTCGAGCGAGTCCACGCGCCCTCGCTCTGCCTCAAGGCCCGAGGCGTAAAGACCGGGCCTGGATCCAGCCAGTTGCCTAGGGTTCTGCCCTTCAGAGAGGCTCTCCAAGAGGTAGTCAAGGACAGGCTCGGACTCGCCGATCACAAACAGGTCGATGAAATCCTCAAGGGGGGCCGGGTTGGAAGATGCTGCAGGTCCGCCAGCGATCACCATGGGGCGTTTCCTCCGAGATGCAAAAAGCTCGATCGAAGAAGAGTCCAGCATATCCAGCATACGGAGATAGTCGATCTCGTGCTGGAGGGAAAATCCCACGACGTCGAACGCGCTCAGGGGCAGTTTTGATTCGAGGCTGACAGGGGGCGTCCTGAAGCCAGAGAAAAAGAAGCGCTCGCACAGACAGTCTTCCCTGCTGTTAATGAGCTCATAGAGGAGTCTGACTGCCAGGTTGCTCATCCCAACAGAATACGGGCTCGGGTACGCGAGCGCGAACCTCAGCCTGACCTTCCTGTGGTCTTTCTTGACCACGTTCCTTTCGGGCTGTATACCGTTCACCGCCTGGGGCGCGTTTCAAATTCCACCCTAGCGATCACCACAGTCTCCGGCGGAACGTCCCTTTGGACAGAGGCATGCGGGCCTATCCAGCTCGAGTGCCCTATCTTAACCCCGGGGTAGATCGAGACGTTGATCCCAGTCTTCACCCCGTCCCCTAGGAATGCCCCCAGCTTCCTGTGGCCAGTGTCGACCATCTTCCCCTTCAAGGACGCCCTGACATTTCTATCGTCGAATCTCAGGTTAGCGGTGATGGTCCCTGCACCTATATTGCAGTCCCTGCCCAGAACGCTGTCGCCTATGTATGATAGGTGCCCGATATGGGTTCGCTCCATAACCACGCTGCCCTTGATTTCGCATGCATTTCCCACCCTCACACCTTCGGCTAAGTAGGTGTACGGCCTGAGGTGGCAGTTAGGTCCGACCCTGCAGCCAGAAGAGATCCAGACAGGGCCCTCTATGTATGCACCTGAGAGGACGGTTGCACCTCTTTCGATTACAACATCGTCCCTTATCTGGGCTCCTTCTTCCACGGTACCCCCGACCGACTTTCCCCTCACCAGCTCATCGAGCAGGAGCCGGTTTGCCTCGAGTATGTTCCAAGGCCTCCCGACATCAACCCAGCTTCTGTCCTTCAACTCATAGATCGAAAAAGGCATCCCGTCCTCGACGGCGATATTTATTGTGGCGGTCAGTTCGTACTCACCCCTCTCTGAAAGGGGTGTGGCCTCAAGGTACTTTAGGATGCAGCCGGGGAAGACATACATTCCAGCGTTTACCAAGCCTGGTCCTGGAAGAGAGGACTTTTCCATTATCCGGACTAGGCGCCCGCCGCTCGACTCGATGGCGCCGTATTCTGAAGCATCAGGAAGCATTACTGCGCCGACTACGGCCTCCCGCTTACCTGACTTCGCCCAAAAGGAGGCCATCTCAGCCAGAGATGAGGGGCTGAATGCAAGATCTCCGTAGACGAGAAGGAAGTCGTCACCCCCGATAAGCGGCGCAGCCGCCCGAAGCGCATCGCCAGTCCCCCCCGGGCGACCTTGATCGACATAGTTCACCCCAACCGAGAATGCGCTACCGTCACCGACACAGGAAGCTATCTGGTCGCCCATGTGGTGGACGACAATGATTATCTCATTTATTCCAGCCCTTTGCATCGCGCGGATTGTGTGGAAGATGAGGGGCGATCCCCCCATGGGAAGGATATGCTTTGGACGGCTGCTGTTCAACGGATCAAGCCTCTCCCCCTTTCCGGCAGCCAGTATAACGCCCTTCATCTGAGATCACCCATTGTGGCTTTTACAAGCGCTACTGCCTGATCAGCGAGTGCTGTTGCGACAGACCTTTCTTGGGACTCGGAGGTTATCCTGACGACAGGCTCTGTCCCCGATGGTCGTATCAGCACCCAAGAGCGGTCAGCCAAACTGACCCTGACACCGTCAAATTCCTCAATGCCGATGCCACCGAACCACCCAAGGGCCCTAGATGAGAGGGCTTTTGTCAACTCCTCCTTTAGGCTGCCAGGGCATTGAACAGAACGCCTCTCGGTGTAGAAGGTAGGGACTCCCTGGCATACTTCAGAGGGGCGAAGCCCTGATTCTTCCAGCAGCGAAAGGAAGATCATCGAGGAGAGTACGCCGTCGGGGCAGAGGGACTCCTCAGGGAATATCCATGCCCCGCACGTCTCCCCGCCGAAGGAGCCTCCAAGGTCAAGGAGTGCGTCTAGAACGTAGACATCACCAACAGGAGCGCGGTGGACTCTCCCGCCTGCACTCTCAACCATAAAATCGACTACAGACGATGTGTCGACATTGACGACGATGTCCTTCCTCCCACGCTTGACCATTATTGAAGCGACGAATCCCAGTGCCACATCCTGCTTCAAGCAACAACCATTCTCGTCTACAGCTGCAAACCTGTCGCCATCGCCATCGTATGCAAATCCGAGATCCAGCCCTTTGGACCTGACGAGCGCCGAAAGGGAAGACAGCGAGGACTCGTTCGGCTCAGAACCCCTCCCCTTGAAGAGTGGATCCGGATGTGAGTTGATCACCTCCAGACCGCACCCTGCATACTCAAACACCAGCGGTGCTGTCAGGCATGTGGTCCCGTTCCCGGGATCCAGCCCCACTAACCAATCCCGTCTTATTGACCTTCTGGATGCAAGCCATTCCAGATACCTGTGCAGGCCAGCGCCTTGCCTCGAGGATCCGACCGAGTCCCATCCCCGGCACCTAATGTTGCCCTTCATGGCAGCGACCAGGACACGGTAGTCCGAGGGCTTCCAAGATGCCCCCCTGCCATCAAAGATCTTCGCTCCGTTGTAATGCGGTGGGTTGTGGCTTGCGGTGACAATCACGCCACCAGCAAGCCCTCTGGACAAAAAGGCAAGCGCAGGCGTCGGCATCAGACCATATGAGACCGTCTCTGACCCGCCCGCATTCAGCCCGCACCTGATTGCGTCGGCAAGCAGAGGCGAGGTTGACCTGACGTCGTACCCGACCGCATAGGCGCCCGGCCTCAGGGAGGAAGCTGCCAACCCGCACTTGAAGAAGAGGTCTGGTGTGACCTCTTCCATCGCAACACCCCTCAGCCCAGAGCTGCTGACTAGATGCTCCATTTTTGACATCAAAAGAGAATTGGAGGGAGGTAATAAAATAAGTTTTTACTGGGGCGGCTGTGCCTCGGGCTGCGGAGCGGGCTGTACAGGGGAACCTGCCTCAACGAGCTCGCTCTTTCTTACCTCGATCTTCCTCAGGGGGTAGACAGACTTTGCTGCATTGTATATCTCCGAGGCGATCTTGCCGAGCACCAGCTGTTGCGCCAACTCGTCATAGAGGAGCTGCGCGCTCTTCTTGTTGACAGTATCCTCCATCAGGTGGCGTATCATCCGCTTCTGTGAGCTCTTTGTCCTCACGGCCGATAGTGCTATGATGCCTACACGGACCTTATAGCCGTCCTTCGTGACCATGTTGAATATTCCGTCTATCCGGGATCCACCTCTCCTCACAAGGCTCCTCAGGTAGTCCCTCGCGAGGTCATGACCTATGAACATTGTATATGCCTTATCGCCTTCAACCTTCGTTATCCTGAAGTGAAGCTTGACGTGCAGAAGCGAGAAGTCCTCTGTGATGTTGTAAAGGGTCGTCTCCAATACGCGGCCGACCAGCTTCTGCGGATCATCAGCTAGAGTTTTTCCGATCTCGACATTCCCGAAAGCGGCAGGTGCAAATACATTATACCACTTCTTCTGTCGCCACTTATCCTTCAATTTAACCGGTGCTTTCGTTTCGGACATGATCTCACCGCAGTATCAGTTGAGAAAAGAAGAAGATCAATATAAACTTGTTTTCAGAGGTTGGCTCAGGCTCGCTCACCCAGCGATGCTATCGCGCGCTCTGCAGTTTGAATGCAGAATAGGAGATCGTCGACTGTCCGCAGGAAGGACTGCAGGTCGCTGGAGGAAGCAACCCTGATTATCAATTTTCCGCCCGAGGTGGAGATCTCGATTTCTGTCCCGGCAGGTGCGCCCTTGTTGTCTGGAGAGACTGCGCGCATGATGGTCTCCGCACTTTCGTGGCTGTCATACTCCCGCTCAATCAGGATCTCTGATCTCAGAGCTTGACGCCCCCGATCATCTTTGTAACTATCCCGTCGACTATCGAGAGAAACGCCTCTTCCTTTCCGAGGGGTATCTGCGCGCCGGCTGCGATATTGTGGCCTCCGCCCGTGCCCCCGACCTGGTCGGAGGCTTCCCCTATCGCGGAGCCGAGATTGAGACCCCTCCGCACCAGCTCAGGGGTCCCCCTTGCAGACACCTTCACAACCCCCTCCGCGTTCGAGAGGCCGAAAATCGGCCTGCTCCGGGTGAAAGGCTTCATGGAAAAGGCGATAGATATTACAGTGCCAATCATCCGGTCGTCGATACTGTTGCCCGCAAGAATCACTTGGATGCTGTTCATCACCCTTAAAGCCGAAGGGTTGCTTTCAAGCCACCTGAGGTAACCCGAGATCTTCTTCCTGTATTCCATGAGGAGCTCTTTTAGTTCCGCGAGTGAACCTGACCGGTCTCCGAGGCAAATGGATATGCCCAGCCCATATCTACCCAAGCGCCCGCAGGCATTGACTGACGAGGCGAACTCCCTGGCGTCCCTCAGGGGGGAGTCCGCAGCCTCGGACTTTATCGAGTACAGGACGCCCACGACGCTTTCCGCATCCTGGCTCGAAAGCCCCTGTGAGATAAGGTATTTTATCAGAGCGCTTGTGATCTGCCGGGTCTCATCAGCCGAAAGATCTGAGATTGACCGCCAGCTGCCGTCCTGCTTGCGGGGCTCGATCCCCGCATTCTTCAAGAACTTGAAGCACGCCCCCTCGTCTCCGCTCAGCCCAGGCAGGTAGGGGTTGAGCGTGTATTCCATGGACTTAACCAGGGGCCTTGACTCGAATCCATAGAGCTTGAGCCCCTTTGAAATTGCGATCAGCCCTGATCTCTGGGCTTCCTCGGCGATCGAGGCATTGATGCCGACCAGCGAGCTACGGTCCCCCTTATCCTGCATGTCCCCGAGTGCCCCGACGACCGCGAGGGGGGCAAGCGAAGAGTTCTCTGAAGACATCTTCCTGGCAACGAGAAACGCGGTCCCAGACGCGGAGATCTCAGTCGACCCGTCGAAGCCAAAAAAGTGGGGGTTGAGTTCCAATATGTTGCCTGATTCCCCTCCAGCCTCACCGCCCTGAGCAGCTGGTGGCTGGTGGTGGTCGATGATGAAGATGCGTCTGTCGGCAGACCCTAATCTCCCAAGCAGCTGCTTTTGCCCTGTGCCCATATCGGTAAATACGACGTACTTCGTCTTGACCGGCATTATCTCTGCTACAGCTGCCTCGTCGAGCTGCTTGACCACCCTGATGTGGGGGCTTGCACCCGACTTGAGAAGCGCTGAGGCGATTATGCTTCCAGAAGTTATGCCGTCAGCGTCCAGGTGACAGACGACAAGGACCGGTTCACCAGCAGGGATTGAGGAGAGCTCCCCTGCGACCTCAAGAGACTTCTGTTCCAGCCCTTTGGGGTTCTTATGGAGGGGCAGCGAACTCCCCCCGGCTTATGCGTCTAACGGACCAGTATAGAGGCCTTTTCAGGAGAGTACTTCCAGTCCTTGGGAAGGCGCCCTGTCGCAGTGTAGTACTTCGTGAGCCTCCTTATCTTAGACTCGAGCAGCTGCAGGCCCCTCTTCGAACTCATGTCCTTCGGCTGCTCCTCCAGATGGCGCCTTATTGCAGCGGTGTGCCTTATGAGATTGAAAAGATCTTCAGGGATCTCCGGTGCAGCTCCCCTTGACCTCAGTATCTCGAGTACCTTCTTGTTGGTTATCTGTTTGGCGAGCGGGATGCCATACTGATCCCTTAGCTGTACTCCTATCTGTGAAGGCGAAAGACCCTTCTTAGCCATCTCCAATACCAGGGACTCGACCTCCTCCGGAGAGACCTTGACCCACTTGGGAGCGCCACTCTCGATCGGTCTGATCGAGTGGGAACTGCCCTTAATCTTACTCTTCCTCAATGTGCCCACCTGAGCAATGCATAGAATAAAGAACATTTATTTAAGCGTATGGTCTCCACCCCGTAGGCTCAGCCATTCCCCGAGAGCCCTGAAGGCCTTCCCCCGGTGGGATACGGCTGACTTCTCGGAAGGGCTCAGCTCCGAAAAGGTCTTACCGTAGAGCTCCTCGCTGATGAATATGGGATCGAAGCCGAAGCCACCGCTGCCCCTCAACGCCCCGGCGATTGACCCCTTGGCGATGCCTACAAACGATCGCAAGACCCCCTCACCCGCGTAGACAACTACGCACTCGAAGCGGGCTCTCCTGTTGCGGTGACCTTCCAGGAGACGGAGGATGCCCCCGCAACCTATGGTCTTGTAGACGTATGAGGAATATGGCCCGGGGAACCCGTTCAGCGATTCTATGAAAAGGCCAGAGTCCTCCACCACCAAGGGGGATCCCAGCGAGCAGTATGCGTTCTCGGCTGCATGCCGGGCGATCTCCTCAAGGGACTCTGACTGGATCTCTACCTTCGGAGAAGGCGCGGGCTTGAGGAGGATGCCGAATTCCGAGAGGACGGAGTTCGCCTCTGCCAACTTGTGGGGGTTTCCAGTGGCGAAGTAAAGCTCCAAATCAGACTATGCCCCCTTCCTGCGTTCTACGTCGACGTATCTGCCGCGCCTTCGGATCGCATCGACTCTCTTGAGGACGGGTTCGGAGAGGGTCCCCATGATGCGCCTGTAGCCTTCTATGAACGAGAGATAAGCCGCCGATGATACCTCGTGGTGAGAACTTTCCAGTGCCCGCCTCATGAGGTGTATGTCGACCCCCCTAGACTCTACGTCAGAGGTGTGCTCGCCGAGCCCGAAATCGATCAGGTAGAGAAGTCCTGAATAAGGGATTATGTTGGATGTCGTTAGATCCCCGTGGACAATGCCGCCTTTGTGGAGGCGCCCCACCATCTCACCTACCCTCGTGAAGGTCAGCGCGAGCCCTTCAGGGTCCATGTCGCCCACAAACTGCTTCAGGGGCGGTGCACCGATGTAGCTCATCAGAATCTCGCAGTTCCTCTTGTCAACAGAGTATACTACTGGAGTTGGTACGCCCAAACGGCGGGCTTCGGAAAGGAGCTTTGCCTCGTTAGAAGTCCTTGATCCCCTTACGTAGGAGTCCAAGTCAGGGTTCCGGTATCCCTTCTTTATCCTCCTCTTTAAGACAGCTTGCAAGCCCATCCAATCAGTGAGGTAGAGCTCGGCTTCTGCCCCTTTCTTGAGCAGCCTCATCTCCGCCAAGGAACGTCCACCTCGTCCAGCCTCCAGTTCGGGTTCACGTAGCTATACTCCACCGGCACCGTCATCCCCTCTTTTAGGGCGAGATATCCCGTCCAGGCGATCATCCCTCCGTTGTCGCCCGCAAGATCAGGCGGAACCACGTGAAATCTCGCGGAGTGATCGCTGCAGACGAAAGAGAGTGCGCGCTGGAGCCTCTTGCTTCTCGCCACGCCTCCAGTCAGGAGGAGCGCACTCTTCTCTGTGTGAGCAATCGCCCTTTCCGCGACCTCAGCGACCATCCCGTACGCCACCTCCAACAAGCTCAGGCTCAAGTCCCTCCTATCACACCCACCTGCAAGTCTGGACGCCATTGTCAATAACCCCGAGTAAGAGACGTCTTGTCCCTTGACCACGTAAGGCAACGGTATGAACTTCCGTCCTTCATCAGCGAGCTGCTCGAGCTTCGGGACGCCGGGATGGGGGAGCCCGAGGTGGCGCGCGAAGGTATCCAGGCAGTTGCCTAGCGCAATGTCCAGGGTCTCGCCGAAGACGCGATACTTGCCTCCGGAGTAAGCCGAGATTATTGTGTTGCCCCCCGACACATATACAACGAGGGGGTCATCTTCACCGGTCGCCAGCCTGCCTATTTCGATGTGCGCAATGCAGTGGTTGACCGGAACCAGCGGGCACTTCCTGAGCAGAGAGATGGTCCTCGCCACGGTAGCCCCTGTCCTGAGGCACGGCCCTAGTCCAGGACCTGCTGAGAAGGCGACTGCAGTGATTTCGCTGAGCCGAAGCCCAGCCTCCTTCAATGCTTCCGATACGGTAGTGGCTGCCTTTGATGCATGGTGCTGGCTTGCCTCCCTTGGGTGGATCCCGCCCGAAGCTGGGACGTACTCGCTCTTGACATTTGACAATATCCTCCCTGTCGAGGAGGCGATGCCGCAGCCAAAAGTGTGTGCAGTGGACTCGATGCCCAGTATGTACTGCACCGAGTTCATAAATCCAGCTGCCTTCAGGATCTGATGAATTCAGTGAAGCCGCAGAAGCCGCATGCCCACCGCTGGGATGGCTTCATGTGTTTTGCCATCATTCTGCCGCATCTGGAACATCTCTTGTTCTTGGGCTTGACTGTACCAGCGGTGTAATCGACTTCATAGAGCTCGTGAGCCTTTACCAAATCATTCACCCCTTTATGACGAAGCACTCGCAGGAGCTGAGGCCTGTTTCCTCTCCTCTCTGGACAGGTTCCTCGCCTGAATGTGCTTTGGTTCAATAGCCTTTCCTCTGGCAGCATCGTCGTAGACATGGGCAGTGCACGTGCAGACCTGTGAGCCGTACGAGGAGAGGACGTTCCTTATATAGACATTCTCGACTGGGACCTTGAGCGCTGAGGCTAGTACCTTCCTGAGCAGATCCCTCCTCGGAGAGGCCTGCGAGGCTACCTCGAGCTTGAGCTCGCGTCGTTCCATGAGCTTGTTGATACGCTCTTCAACGATCGATATTTGGTACGCAGCATCCTGAGAGGACATCTTACCACAACCATTTCGAATTAAAAAAACAGAGCTCCTTTTTTAGCTTTCCTATTTTTCGGGTCAAAGGATAAAACGCAGTTTTATAAATATTGAGGCCGTAGACCCCCGATATTAAATAAACTAACAACAACACTGGGATTTACTAAAGGAAAATTAAACAAAAGAAGAATTAATAAGGAAGCTCTATCATGCATAATAGAAAAAATCAGGAGGCTTTAGGGATGTCAGAGAAAACGCCATATGACATGGCAGTCGAACAGCTGGAAAAGTGCGCCAAAATAATGGATCTGGATCCAAATGCCCTGGAGATCCTCAAGTACCCCAACAGGGTCCTATCGGTTTACATACCAGTGAGGATGGACAATGGCAAGATCAAGGTATTCAGGGGGTTCAGGTCACAACACAACAACGCGCTGGGTCCTTACAAAGGAGGCATAAGGTATCACCCAGACGTGACCATCGAGGAGGTGATGGCGCTCTCGATGTGGATGACCTGGAAGTGCAGCGTTGCAGGAATCCCCCTCGGGGGCGGCAAGGGAGGCATAGTCTGCAACCCCAAGGAGATGAGCGTAGGCGAGATCGAAAGGCTTTCGAGAGGGTATTTCGCTGCAATCAGCAGGATCGTCGGTGACAAAGAAGACATACCTGCGCCTGACGTCAACACATCGGGGAGGGAGATGGCATGGTTCATGGACGAGTACAGCAAGTACAGCGGCCACAATGTCCCCGGAGTCGTCACTGGCAAGCCCCTAGACATAGGGGGTTCGGAGGGGAGGACGGAGGCGACAGGAAGGGGACTCTGGGTCACGGTCTGTGAAGCGGCTAAGAAGAGCGGCATGAGCCTTAAGAATGCGACAGCAGCGGTTCAGGGATTTGGAAACGTTGGGCTGTACTCCGCACTATTCCTTAGCTCGAGTGGCACTAAGATTATCGCGGTTAGTGACTCGAAGGGAGGGATATACAACAAGGACGGGTTGAACGTCGAGGCTGTTGCTAACTTCAAGGCCAAGACCGGCAGCGTTGTTAACTTCCCAGGTGCAAGGAGCATCACCAACGAGGAGCTGCTCGAGGCTAAGTGCGACATACTCATTCCAGCTGCACTCGAGCGCCAGATAACTGGCTCAAATGCAGACAAGATAAATGCGAAGCTGGTCGCAGAGGGTGCAAATGGTCCGATCGCCCCTGATGCAGACGAGATCCTATTCCAGAAGGGGGTAGTGGTGATCCCGGACATCCTGGCCAATGCAGGAGGGGTCAGCACGTCCTACTTCGAATGGGTTCAGAACCTCCAGAACTATTACTGGTCACTCGACGAAGTCAGGACCAAGCTAGACGCCCTCATGGTGAAGGCATTCAACAATGTCTATGAAAAGGCGACGAAGCACAAGATAGACATGAGGATGGGTGCCTACGTCTGTGCGGTAGACAGAGTGGTAAAAGCGATGAGGCTGAGGGGATGGGTTTAAGATCGACCATCCTTATCACCCGACCCTCTCAAACCGGTCGAGTATAGACCTTATAATTTTTTTTGTGTCTTCGTCTGCCTCCACGAGCACCATCCCCCGGTCGGGCATTCCGTAAACCACGATCGAGCCCGCAGGGGAGAGCAGGATTGCTGGGATTGACAAAAGGTCCTCTTCGCCTTCGACGCAGATCCGGACGTGCTCCTCGGACTCCAAGGCGGTCTTGATTGTGGAAAAGGCCTCGTCAGTGATTGTCCCGGGAGGGTTAGTCACCGTGTGGGTCGGGCGCAGGTCAAGCCTCTGAAATACAGAGCGCCTTGTCCTCCGGTCAAAGATCGCAAGGTCAGGGGTGAAGCCATGATCGAGCAGCGACTTTAGTGTGAAGTCGCCTACAACAATCACTTTAGGCGGGCGCCTGGACCTGAAGAACTCTATAGCCCTCGTTGCATTCTCGTCGGGTGAGCCGACAAGCAGAACGCCATATTCCTTCGTGAGCTCTTGCCTGAGGCTTTCGGGGAGCTTCAGATGCCCCAAAGCTCACCGCACCCTTATTGCGTATCTCCCTTCCTTTTTCGCCCCGATAACCTCGGCCAGCCTCGAGCTGGTGTCGAGCACTATTACGAGCCCGCTCCACTCATCAGAGAGATCCGCGCTACCGCATACCGGGCACTTCTTCTCTTCTCCGGAGAGGACAAACTTGCACTTCCTGCATGCGAGCTGCTTTGATGAAGGGTTCGACTTGCTCATGGTAATCACTTCTTTTGCTCTTCAGCAGGCTTCTCGGGCTGTTCTCCCCTTGCCTTCCTTAGGTCTTCCTCGATCCAGCCCAATGCCCCCAGGTAGGGCTGCCGCATCGTCATCCCTATCTTGCTGCTCCTTGAAGCCCCACTGCCGAGGCTGACGGTGATGATCCTGCACCTCACGCTCATCCCCTTCTCAACCACACGGTGGGTCTCCTTGCCTATGAGTGCCCCCCTCTTCTCGTCATACGTTATGAAGTCATCCATAAGCTGGGAAACATGGACAAGACCATCCATGGGCCCCATTCTCACAAATACGCCAAAGTCGGTGACCTCGACGACCTCGCCCTCCACGACCTCCTGTATTATTGGGGAGTAGACCAGAAGGTCGAACGAGGCGCGGTGGAATATCGCTCCATCGCCAGGCAGGATCTTCCCCACATTCGAGACGCTGACGTTTAGAACAGCAAGCACTGCACCAAACTCCCGCATGACCACCCCTTCATATGTCGAACGTAGAACCTCGGAAGCGATCTGCTCCAGCGGCTGCCCGAATTTATCGGGCGGGATCCGGACGACGTCATTGATATGAAGAAGCTTGTACACTGCAATCACCTTAAAACCATGATTATGGTAAAGGCTATTCAAAGACATATAAAAACTTGCTGTAAAGTGAAAAACAGCTTTTCAGACCGAACCGTCTTGAGAGAGTAAGCCTCTTGCAGTTCACCCGTTTGGATCGATGATCATTCGGCCCTTGAGGAGGAGGACGCGAATTCCCTCGGACATCAGGCGCCGACGCAGAGATGCGTCGGCTGTCGCGACTGCGCATCCCTCCTCCTTGGCAAGGCGCAGGAGCTTCTCGTCGACATCCACTCCCTCCACATCGGAGTCTATCCTGATAAAAGACTGTGCGATCTGTAGGGCGAGCCTGGCAAACTTGCCCCGTTTGTCAGAGCTCTTCCCGATTGAGCTCAGCTCGTGGAGCACGAACGAGGGTACTGCAATCCTTGAAAAACCCATCCGCCTCATCTCGGATTCGAGATTGAAGGGCTTTGAGGCGGAATAGATGAGTATGTTGGTGTCCAAGATCACTAAGCACTTGTTCTCACTGGACGAAGCCATATCCAATCAGCCGCCAACGGTTGGCCAACATCCGGCTGATCGCGACCCTTGCGCCTTCCTCTACGCACACTGGGCGTTTGAGTACAAGCTGCGCGTCGTCTTTGTAGGCCGCGCTGACGAGCCCGACTGTAACTGAAGAGCCTACGACGAGCATAAGGTTCTCCCTGGCCTTCAGGTGCTCCACCTTCTGCATCTCTTTCGTGCCCACTACCCTATCGAGTAGATTGACCTTGAGCTTGAGCTCGGTCCTTGTTGGCGGCAGGGTTCCCGGTTTGCCGACAACACTACCTACCAAGTTGTCTGCCTTGGTGAGGGCAGGGTCTAGGCACGTCCCTAGACCGACAAGTCCACCCGGACCCACCTCCTCGACGGACGAGCTTCCAGACATTAGGCTCGAGATCCTCGTTAACAGCGGCTCGTAAGTAACCTTGCCGCTCTGCTCGACCTTTATCCCGGGCCTTATCTCGATCTCGTCGCCCACCCTGAACTTACCTTGGATCAGGGATCCTCCGAGCACTCCTCCGTGTAGAGCGCTGGGCGGGGTTCCTGGCTTGTTTATGTCAAACGACCGAGCCACGTACATCCTGGCGGGCTTAGATGGGTCCCGCTTGGGAGTAGGGATCGCCTCCTCAAGGACCTTTATCAGGTAGTCGATGTTGGCACCGTGGAGGGCAGAAACAGGCACTATTGGCGCCCCTTCGGCTATCGTCCCCTTCACGAAGCTCAGGATCTGGTTATAGTTCTCCAGAACCTTCTTGTGATCGACCGCGTCGATCTTGTTCTGGACGACCACTATGTTCTTCACGCCTATGATCTCGAGAGCCACCAGGTGTTCCCTTGTCTGCGGCTGCGGGCAATCCTCTGCGGCAGATATTATCAGCATCGCACCATCCATCAGTGCCGAGCCAGAGAGCATTGTAGCCATTAGGCTCTCATGACCTGGGGCGTCAACAAAAGAAACCTTCCTGAGCACTTCGGTCTTTACATTATGGGAAGGGCAGACCTCCGATACGGTGTATGCTTCAGGGCCGTTGCACATGGGGCACTTCCTGAAGACCGTGTCTGCATAACCAAGCTTGATCGTTATGCCCCTCTTCAGCTCTTCGCTGTGGTGAGCAGCCCAGACCCCGCTGAGGGCAGAGACCACGGTAGTCTTCCCGTGATCGACATGCCCCGTGAGTCCAATGTTGCACTCGGGCTGCCTGCTCTCTTTACTCACTCTTCTTCCCTGCTTCTTCTTTCTTCAGGATTAGTGCATTAATCTGGACGATATCTTCTGTGATCATATTGCCCCTGACGAGCTTCCTTTTCCTCTCGCCGTCTTCGCGCGGCCTGAAACCCGGAGGGGAAGAGAGGAGGAGTTTACGCTTGGATCCGCCAGGGACATCGCTGCGCATAGGGATCCCGCTCCGATCCGTTCCACCGAGTATCTTGAGCTCTACGCCTGCCAGACCAAATGGATCGCCGTTCAGGGTGTCCCCAATCTTCAGACCGATAAGTGCCTGTGCGTGCGGATCGGAGACAGTAACTGTCTTCGACGTCCCATCAGACGGGTTTGAAACCACAAGTTTGAACTCTACCAATATGCATCACCGAGATAATAACCGTTGATCACAGTTCGAAGTGTAAGATAGTTTATATCCCTTTCGCAGGGCTCAGAGCCTCGGCTGAGGGGCAAAAAACGCTTCAGTTTTCAAAATCCCGACGATCTCCACTTTATCCTCATTATCTTGTCGATTATCCCCAGCTCGTCCTCCCCAAGCCGGTCCCTGTACTTCTCCCTGAGTATAAAGAGGTCGTTGTCCGGGATTGAGACGAGAAGGTTCTCGCCCTCCTGCACATGTCTACCTACCATGAAGTCGCCCTTCATCGAGATCGCAATCTTGTCACCGCGCTTTGCTTCCTGGAGGTTCTTCCCGCTGTCCTGTATTTGCATGATCGAGCCGAGGATCTCGCCATTTTCCTTCATGAGCTGGTAACCGGGTTTGATCCTTCCGCCCAGCACTTCGACGCCAAATATCGGGGGAGAGCTTTTCCTGAAAACGCATCCAGGGAGTATCCTGACCTCCCCGGGCAATATCAGGCTGCTGTACTCCTTCGTAGCTATCTCCTCTATAAGCTTGGCAGACCAGGCCTTGAAGTCGTCGACGATGTGGTAGATGACGTTGCTCGTGAATACGGGGATGCCCCTGTCCTTCGCCTCTGCCTCGGCCTCTGGCGTGACCTTCACGTTGAAGCCCACTATCGCGGCGTACTCCGGCTTTGCCCGCTTCACAATCGTGGCCTCGATGAGATCCCGCTTTGAGACGGGGCCAATGTCCGAAACCCTCACCGGGATCTGCTGGGTTCTCAAGAAGTTCACAAGGGCCTCGAGGGATCCGAGCGTATCCGCCTTCACGACAATGCCCTGGGAATCCGTGGAGAACCGGACCTCCGACATCTCTTCTCGGATCCTCTTGAGCGCAGACTCGAGATCGGAGTCGGAGTTGGCCACAATCAGCGGGGCGCCCGCAACAGCGTCCTCGAGCCCGTGTGCAACTATCTTCACCCCTACTGCGGCGACAACCTTGTCGACCGATTGGAACTTGTCCTCAGGATCCCTGATCTCGTTCATTGGCTTCGGCAGCAACAGTGCCCTCACTTTAGTCACGATCGGCTCGTTGAACCCGCCGACGACTATCCTGTCGCCGCGTTCGAGCAATCCATCATAGAGGA
>Ga0067045_1002425_pt1 | contig 145275 bp, 118 predicted proteins | sample TerdegcTABiofilm_FD_59184 | JGI IMG/M metagenome (GOLD analysis project Ga0067045, IMG submission 59184) | Combined Assembly of (Gp0054472, Gp0054536) Wastewater bioreactor microbial communities from Singapore -Terephthalate degrading...
CCATACACGACGAGCCGGCACAGGCGGCTCGGGACCGCGAGGTCCGCGCGGAACTCGTGCGTCGAGGGTATCGCGTGGTGGTCATCCGCTACGACCAGGACCTCGAGCAGCAACTGGCTAAGTACCCTGAGATCTTCGGTGGAGGGGGCCCGTTGGTATCTACGCTCTAATCGGGAGGAAACGACGAGAGTGTCGCCAGACTTCCAGCCGTTTTTCGGTGGGCTTTTTTGTCGGTGCGGGCTATATCGAACGTAACTGGCCGCCGGCTTTGAAAGAATCCGGCGCTTGGCTGCTAGCCAGCCTGTGGTAGAGCTTCCTGAACGGTTCCCTCACGCGGCTCCTGGACCCCGATGCGACCTTGCGCAGCAAGATCGTCGAGTTCGTGGGCAGGGGCGACTTCAGGCTTGCCTACGGCCAGAAGCCCGATGGCGGGTATGAGCGGGTTCTGTTTGAGGAATCCATCGACCCGGCAGATGTTACCTTTGAGGCGGGCGTCTTCCTGCTCTTGAAGAACAAGGCAAAGACCTTGAAGGCCCCACCGGAGCCTGTCCCGATTGGCGGGTCGGCACCAGAACCCACACCGGAACCGGTCCCTGGTCGAGAGCCTTAGCCGGAACCTGAGCCGAAACCATTGCCCGGAGCTGCCACGCGCAAGTTCAGAATCTGCGGCGATGTCCCGCCTGAGGTCTGGAACCGACTGGGTACAAAGGTGCTTCCGAAATTGCGGAGCGGCTCGGATCTCAGGATCGGCATCGAGTTCTCGGTCACCGTGGAGCCCGGAGTTGCCCAGAGCTTCCAGGCAGACCTCAGGCAGATTCTGGCCGACCTCGGCTTGTCGGATCGCGTCTCTATTGAGGAGGAAGGCCCAACAACGACATGAACCCGACTTGTCTCGCTGCGCTCGTTGCAAGCGGGTTATGCCACCCTTAGCCCAATGATGATGAAGCGCGGGATTGATCACCCCGCTCGGGTTGAGCATCGTCGTACCGCCGTTGCTTGACGGCACCATCTATCCCGATGCCCTTCAGCATTTACACCAACCTTAATATGCACGGTTTTGATTTGGGCGTTTTATCACTATTGTCGTTTGTTTCAGAATTGCTGCTCATCCGCCGAAAACCAATGAACTTCTGGGCAGACACTGTTTATGGTGTGATCCTGTCTATTTTTATGTCCGCGCTGACGGCAAAAATCATTGCCATGGCGCGGAATGAGGTGTATGTTTTTTCTATGGTCTTTTATTATATTGGTTTTAAATTTGATTACTATTCTTTGTGCCTCTTTAACGATAAAGAATATTATGGCTGAAACAGTAAAACGGAATTGAAATGAATGAACAACGTTATATAAAAATTAGTATGGTTTTTTATTCGTTTCTTATTTGTATCATTATTCTGATTCAACCTGTTTATAGTGTTGAAAAACCAGCAATAATTGATAAAAATAAAAAGAACAACAGCCCATCGACCCGGCGAATTTCTTTTGCCGGCTATCCTGTTATTCTGTATTCCCCGGAAACATCCCTTATTTTCGGTGGTGGTGCAGCAATAACTATTCGCAAGCAGAATAGCGACAGGAAAACCCGGCCAGACAATATTATTTTCTATGCCATCTATACTTTAAAGAATCAAATTGCGGTTCAATTTAACCCAGATTTTTATTTTAATGATGATAAATGGCAATTAAAAATCGAATCGGGATATCAAAAATTTCCCGATCAGTTTTATGGCATTGGCAATAAAACGACGGAAGATGATGCCGAGGATGTCACTACCGAAGATGTGATTATCCAGCCTGGTTTAACCCGTCGTATCTATAAAAATTTCCGTCTGGGCGTCATGTATCATTTCAATCATACCAGCGTGCAGAAAGTTGAGATAGATGGGCAATTAAATAGCGGCCTGTTACCAGGTTCACAGGGAAGCCTTTTGTCCGGCCTCGGACCGCTCATTGACTGGGATAGTCGGGACAATATCTTCTATCCGGCAAAGGGTTCCTGGCTTCAGTTTTATGCAATGATTTATCGGAACTGGCTGGGCAGTGAATTTGAGTATGAATCTTTTACATTCGATTTAAGATATTTCATCGAAATTCAAGACCGACATATTATGGCGCTTCAATTTATAGCGAGGTCAATGAACGGCGCCATCCCCTTCAATCATCTTGCCAGAGTGGATCTATTGCGAGGAATTAATACCAGCCGCTTTCGAGAGAAGAATCTGGCCGCTACCCTGGTTGAATACCGTTTCCCGATTTACAAACGATTTTCTGGCGTCCTGTTCACTGGCATGGGCGATGTGATGCATCACTTCACTGATTTTCTTTTAGACGATATCAAGTTTTCCATCGGCATCGGTCTGCGCTTTGCCGTGCTCCCTGATGATAAGATTAATTTTCGACTCGATATCGGATTCAGTCGCTATGGCATCTACCCCTATTTTCAACTTTCAGAGATGTTTTGATAAAGGAACGTGATGATGAAGCTGTTCAGACACATAAAGCATAAATGTGTAAAGAGGAGATTTAAAAGGCATATCAACTACATGCTTTGGATGACTCTGTTAAACTTTTTGTTTTTGATTTCAGCCGTTTGTCACACTTCAAAACCCAATCCGCAATATTCGGTTGAAGCATTCACAACCTATCTAAACCAGCGCATTCCACAATTGATGAAAACGTATGACATCTCTGGCGTAGCGATGGCACTGTTGCATAGCGGAGATATGGTGTGGTCCAACGCTTACGGATATGCCGATCAGGAACATCAACGTCTTATGACTGTGGAAGCGGTTTGCCGGGTAGAATCCATATCCAAATCGGTGACTGCCTGGGGTGTGATGCGGCTGGTTGAGCAGGGTTTACTTGAACTGGATAGCCCGATTCAGAAAAACCTGCGCACATGGAAGTTGCCGGCAACACCTTTCGATCCGAATCAAATCACTGTTCGACGACTTTTAAGCGGGAACACCGGATTGTCGCTGGGAACCATCGGAAAAACGGTGGAATATGAACCACAAACACCAATGCCCACATTGCAGGACTTTTTGAATCAGGAAGTGAACTGGCACCAGGAACCGGGTAGCGGTTTTATGTATTCTAACACGGGTTATAGTTTATTGGAATTGCTGATTGAAGAGGTCACCGGTCGCGATTTTGCCGCATACATGGCGGATGAAATTTTAGCGCCGCTCGGGATGAAGTATTCCAGTTTCGCCTGGCAGGAGTGGTTTCACTCGGCCATCCCCACCGGATATGAATTGAATGGTTCAGCCGTTCCTCCTTATGTTTATCCGGCAAGGGCGTCAGGCGGATTGTTTGCCACTGTAAAAGATATTGCTAGCTTCGTCTGTGCTGGCATGACCGGAGCGCATGTCGATTGTGAGGTCTTAAAGTGGGAAAGTATTCAACAAATCTATACTCCACAGGTCGAAATTGACGGACTCTTTGGCTTTGTCGCCGACGAGTATGGCTTTGGGCATTTCATTGAAATCCTCTCCGATGGTCGAAAAGCAGTCTGGCATGGTGGCCAGGGACACGGCTGGATGACGCATTTTCATTCCATCCCGGAAAGTGGCGACGGCATCGTTATCCTGACCAATAGCCAGCGCAGTTGGCCGTTCATGGCGCAAGTACTCAGTGACTGGTCAGGTTGGCTGGGCATCAAGCCGGTGAAAATGGGCCGAATTACCATTGCTGTAAAAGCTCTGTGGACGCTCATTGGATTTGTAGCCTTGATCTCGCTTCTACAAGCATATTGGTTATTTACCGGGCTGATCAAAGCTAATCGAAGGTTCGCACCGTTTTCGCTAGAACATCGTGTTGTGCGTTTGCTGCAGATGGTATTCGGTTTGGTTATCATAGCCGTATTAACCTGGAGCATTACTCAACCCTATCTGTTTATCACCTCGATATTTCCTCATGGCGTTCAATGGGGAGCATTTGCCTTATTAGCATTTTCGCTAATCAATGTGATTTCGGCATTATTTCCAACTAAGAATCAGACAACCTGAAAGATGTTGATATCAATTGAGTTTTAGAAAGCATCAGGAGAGATGGATTAGAATTTGGAGATAGATTGTGGAACCTTCATAATATTTTGATTTTATTCAAAAGCAGATAACACTGCTAATTATCAGGCGCGAGAAATATGACAAAATCATTTAAAAAAACCGAAAGGCTAAAATTAACAGTGCAGGTATAACCTGTATTTCATTTGGATTGAAAATGCTGATGCTTTTAGACGGTTTCGTGGTTAATTTCAAGTCGTGTGCTTTTATCAAGTTTATCTTATGCGATTTCAACCACTAAAACGTGCGTCAGACTAAATAAGTGAGTGGAAGTATATGAGAATAGTTCATATTGGCTTATATTTTATAATTCTCTTATTGTCTTCTAGTTGTGATAATTTCATGAGCGGAACACCATCACATCAGTTTTACAGCTCAGTGTACATGTCACTGGATGTGGGCGATGTAAGACAGATCATATCGGTTCAGGATAGTTCAACACTTTTATGGACAATATTTGGAAAAACCTATAGAAAAGATGGGGAGATGGTTTATTGTATGGAGTGGAAATCAGGAACAGTTTTTAGGGATACTCTCTATTACATAATCAAGGATGGATATTTTTTAGGTACTGAATTAGATACCACGAGTAGAACAGATATAGATGTAAGAGTAAATCCTTTTAACGAACAGAGGCTTGCAAAACTGTATCCTTCTAATGGTGAAGTGTTTGTACATACACCTGGAGAATTAGATAGTATGTATTGGTATTCCCGGAAAGAAGATCCAATAAAAACATTTTGCGGTGTATTTGATGATGTCTATAGTTTTTCATTATTCGGTAATTTGGAATCAATGCAAATGTTAAAGACCTACTATGCCCGGGGTGTTGGTTACATAGGGACTGCAGGGTTCTATTCAACTGATATCGTGTTTTCAGTGAGTTACATAAAATTAAGACATATCACAATGGGTGATCTATGGCCAGAGAAAGATTTTGGTGGTGGATTTAATACAGAATTGAAAAAAGATATTTATGAATTTTTAATAAATGGATTTTTATTAAATACAAAAAATATGATCTCCCTTGGAAGTTTAAATGACATTGGAAAATAGCCGACTGACTTAACCCCAGCTTCAATGCGACCCAACAGTCATGCCGGCAGTCGGATACGCTGCTGGCGTAGCGACGAGCGCGCTAAGCTCTGAGAGTTATATGGTCAAATAAATCATGAAACGTAAAATTGAATTACGAAAATTTTTAGCATCTTTTCTCATCACCGTTTTTTGCTGCTCAAATTAAAGATCAAAAGCTGTCTATAATCATGGTACTTTTCTAATTTCATATAATCAGCACTTCAATTCGAACGCTGGATATGGAGTGTACTTGGTTTTCAAATACGCACCGCGGCGTGTTGAGAGTGTTCTAACGGTATTCACCGCATCAATTCACACTTATAAGGAGATTTTCAAAAATGGACATTCCACGGATTTTTAACATCACCGAAAGTACTCACCGCATCCATAACCCATTCACACTGGAAAAGCTTGCCACTCTCGGCGCGGCGCTGCGCCTGGTACCGGGGACCCGTGTGCTCGACCTCGGCAGCGGTTCGGGGGAGATGCTATGCACCTGGGCGCGCGATTATGGAATTATCGGCACCGGCATCGACATGAGCCAGTTGTTCACCGAGCAAGCAAAACTCCGCGCCGAAGAACTCGGCGTCGCCGATAAAGTCAAGTTCATCCATGGCGACGCTACCGGTTACGTCGCCGACGAGAAAGTCGATGTAGCAGCTTGTGTTGGTGCCACCTGGATCGGTGGAGGAGTAGTCGGCACTATTGAACTTCTGGCACAGAGCCTCTGCAACGGAGGAATTATCCTTATCGGCGAGCCCTACTGGCAGAAGTTACCGCCGACGGAAGACGTTGCCAAAGGGTGCCTTGCTCACTCAATCTCTGACTTTCTCACGCTTCCAGAAATTATTGCGTCCTTTGGTCGCCTTGGCTATGACGTCGTTGAAATGGTTCTGGCTGACCAAGATAGCTGGGACAGATACGAGGCTGCCAAATGGCTTTCCATGCACCGATGGCTTGAGGCCAATCCCAACGACGAGCTGGCGAAAGAAGTTAAAGCCATGTTGACCTCGGAACCCGAGCGGTATGTTACTTACACGCGTGAATACCTGGGTTGGGGTGTGTTCGCGCTGATGAGGCGATGATGATGGACTACCGGTCAACATAGAAAATGGCGAAAATCCAATCATGGTTAATAATGCATTCAAATTGGAACCGCTTCGCAACGCGACTTAGTTCAGAAGTCGGTGCATAAGAAATTGGTAGGATAATGATTAGATACAGATGGTCACCGACCATGATCGTTTAGTCATACTGCATCTACTCATTCTAGGCTGTTTCGTAGTTTGGGTAGAGACGCTAAAGACAGTAAAACAATCACTATCGAAAGCGAACAACAACCAAAAAATTTTTATTAATGAATCTGTTTTGTAGCGTATTAAATTGATTTGAAGGTTTGATTATGGAAAACGTATTTAGAGTGAATAAAAACAGGTTAATCATTGGTCTGGTGTTGATGGGCTGGTTGTGTGTCGTATATGTGGGGAGGACTCCTGGAAACGACAATGTATTAAAGGGTGCAGAGGATAGAAAAGAAGCCCCGCTTGTGTTGCAGGCGCTTGACTATACGGAGAATCCGGTTGATATTCCGAATCCAGACAGAGGTGCCTATAGAGGTCGATGGCAGAATATCTTACCGAATTCGGTCAATGAGACGAATTCGCCTTTTGGTATTACGCCTGAAGTAGATCACCGGGTTCCGGTTGATGAAAATTCTGTGCTGTATCATGGAAGACAAGTGCCGCCGGTGGAAGGTGATGATATTGAAGAGACTCAGTTTTATAATGGTGTTAATCAAAATACTAATCCATACGTTGGCGGTACCGGAGTCTCTGCCCTTCCTTCCATATCATTTATGGGTTTTGACTTGTGTAACTTTTCGTCGAACGCCTTCCTCTCGGCGAAAGATGCTTTTGGTTTTATGGAGGATGGATTATTTGTAGATCCGGGTACCGGAGCCAGCAGAACAGGAAAAACTCAACCCTTAACATCCTTTGCGCTTGATTATATACGAAGCCTGCTTCAGAAGGTGAGAGATGGCAACGGCGTAGCGTTTGTAAAATTTTCTTATGACGGCAATGGGTTTAATTATATTGAACCCCATAAGTATCCCCATTTAAAACTCACCCAGGGACTCATACATGGACCTGAGCCAACATTCGTATCTCCTAACAATCCATCGGCCATGTGTAATGTACCCGGTCACGAGGACAAAAACTGGATAGAATATCATATTTGGCAGCTCAAGCCCATTTTCCATGAATTTGAAGACATCATCATGTGTGTAAAAACAGGTATGCTTGGTCCATGGGGTGAACAGCACTCTTCACCTGAAGCGCAAAGTGTGGATGCTTACAAGAAGCTTTTCGATGCATATCTAGATGCGGTTCCTGCTTCGCGTGCGCTCTTAACACATGCGGGCGGATTTCTGGCCTGGTATAACGAAACGTATGGAACTAACTATACTTTTACCAATATAGACGCCATGCCGATTCCGCCAAAGGGTTCGCCGGAGGCGCGTTTTGGTTTTTTCAACGATAGTTATGCGGCAGGAAATTGGACGGACAATGGCTCGCTTTCCGAAGGAAATTCTATGATTAATAACAGATATGGTAGTAGTACTTATAATCGTTACAGAGTTATCACATGGATCAATAAGCAAAATCAAATCTTTCAAGGAGAAGGAGGAATCGGCGATAATGTTTTTGGCAATATGCCGGGCGCTATTATAGAAGCTCAGCAACTCCGGACAACGGCTTTGAACATGAGACACGGTAGATATTCTCGGTGGAATGATTTTATCTATAATGAAGCAAATGTCACCAGGCCGGTTCAATTCCCAGCCAACGAAGAAGAGTTAAGAAGCAAGGCTTTCACCGGAGAAATTAAAACAGCAATTTTTGACCCGGTGTATGACGGTAGAACGGGTCTGGAATATTTCCGTGACAGATTAGGTTACCGTTTAGTGTTGCGTGAGGCGAAAGCAAGTAAATGGGTCAAACAAAATGGTATCCTGAGGTTTGAAGGAAAGATTCAAAACGTCGGCTTTGGTAATGTTGTCAACCGAAAAAATGTGTCAGTTATTCTAAAATCCAAAGCCAGTTCTAACTTTTACATTGCGCTTACGAACCTTGACGCCAGGGATTGGCGGACGGATGAGGGTGGCAACGGCAGGCCGGACAATACGGCGGCCTGGCGTGATTTAAAATTTTCTATTGATATGAGCGTATTTGGTAAGGTGCCTCCAGGTGATTATGATATTTACTTAAAGATCAATGATCCTAAGGAAAAAAGTGCTAACAAGCGCTGTATACGGTTTGCGAATAAGGGAAATATGTGGAATGCTGACCTTGGAGCAAACTTAATCGGCTCGACTAAAGTTACCCCCTAAATGCATCTCGGCAAAGGCATACATTCATAATGATAATTAAGGTGGGGCTCAGGTTATGAAAAGAGTTTTTCGAGTGATTGAAATCAGTTTAATCGTTGCCATTATGTTGATTGGCTTGTTGGGTGTAACATGTGCCGGGGGGACTCCCGGAAACGACATTGCACTAAAGGCGGCGGATGATAAAAAGGAAGCTCCGCTTGTCCTGCAGGCGCTTGATTATACGGAGAATCCTGTTGATATACCAAATCCGGACAGAGGCTTTGAAAGAGGCAATGACGATGCTGCCGGCTTGGGAGCCTTTATCCCTGATAGACCTGGAGGTTCAAACTATTGGGGGTATATGACAGTTCCGGTCAGCGAAAGTACAATTTTAGGTCAACCCTTCAGGATGGCTTACGAAATGACCCCGCCGATTTATTTTGGTCCAGAAGGCGTTGGTCCCGAATATTGCAACGTCCCTGTGGAACCACGCATCGTTCAGTTCTATCTTGTCCTGAATAATTTCTCGTCGAATGCATGGTGCGATAGCTCCCCTGGTAATCCCGATGAGCATAATCGAATAGGAGTGGACGGCCCCATAACAGAGTATGGGCTTGATTTCATAAGAAGACAACTTGAATTCATAAGAACCAACACCAACAGTGTTGCGCATATACGCGTCTGTTATGACCCCAAAGGATGGAACCACTTTGTTTGGACTGCAGATAATCTTAAATATGAAGATGCCGGCCCAGCCTCTGCCAATGAAAGGTACTATTATAAGGCGAATTATGAAAAACCTGTTCTGCCTGAGAAGCGTGCGGCTCACATCGCCAAACCAGTAGCGGGCACCTGGCGAGGTTCTTCGCCTGTATTCAGGAAATGTACGGTTCCAGGTTTTGAACACCTGAATTGGGTACAGTATCATTATCATCAACTTAAGCCAATTTTCCATGAATATTCAGACGTTATTTGGGCATTTGATTCGGGAAGCTTTGGTCCATGGGGCGAAAGCCACTCGAATTATGATGCCGAAGTACCAGGTCATTACAAAATGCTTTTGGATGCGTTGCTGGAGGCGGTTCCCGATGGCAAACCGATCATGACCCACATTGGCGGTTTCCTGGATTGGTATAACCGCACCTACAATACTACCTATGACTTTGGCACGTTGGAAAAATTACCCACACCGGTACGCGGTACGTCGGAAGCACGTTTTGGCATGTTCGACGATTCAAATGGTTGGTCGCCTGACGAATATTCTTATGGTGACAATGGTTCATTGACCGAAGGGTATAGAATGCTGGCGCATGATCCAATTCTGTTGGGATATAATCCAAATGGAACGGATCCGTCACTGACCAGACCTGGAGTATCACCACTTATTGGGTATAATGATTCTGGTACCAACAGGCTTTTACCCATTCCGGAAAAGTTAGAAGATCCACGGTGGCGTGGAGTGTGGTTCGTTGATTGGGATCGCACTAAAATTATGAAATTCCTTGGAAAGATGTCCGTCTATGGTGGTGAACAGATTGGGAAAGAACCCGAATCCGGCACCAACGGTGGTTATGTTCCCGTCGGCGAACGACTAAACAACCCTTTTAACGACGTTATCTTGCGTTTTCCTTCTATGTTCTATGAACACAGTATTGCCAGGTTTACTTATATGTGTATGCAGCAAGGGCCAGGGAGCTTCAAGTCGAGGGCAGATTATCCCTATACAAGAGAGACCATTGAAGTAAAGATTACTTACCCGTGGAATGGTCAAACAGTACAGGTACTCTATGATCCAGTATATGAAGGACAAAGCGCATTGGCTTATTACCGTGACCGACTGGGCTATCGGTTAGTGTTGCGGGAGGCAAAGGCAAGTGAATGGGTAAAGCAGGATGGTACCCTGAGGTTCGAAGGGAAAATCCAAAACGTCGGCTGGGGTCAGATTTTTAACAAAAAAACGGTGAGGGTAATTCTGAAATCCAAGTCCACCGGGTTTGTATCCAAAGCAGTGCTTACAGACATTGACCCCTATGATTGGCAGCCTGCTGAACTGGGTCCGAATGGTGAAATGCCGGATTCCAGGGCAACTAACACCGCTGCATGGCGTGATCTGAACTTCTCAATTAATATGAATGCCTTTGGTGAGGTGCCTCCGGGGGACTATGATATTTACCTGAAGATCAATGATCCTAAAGAAAAGAGTGTTAACAAGCGTTGTATACGGTTTGCGAATAAGGGGAATATGTGGAATGCTGACCTTGGAGCAAACTTAATTGGTTCGACGAAAGTGTTATAAGGTGGCATTGTCTTTTATCATATAAAGGAAAATGAACAATAATTAAACAAGAAGAAAAACATCATGAACAGAAAAGAATTTTTAAAAACTGCCACACTTGCCGCTGCTGCTATAGGAGCGGCTCCAGCACTGATGTCCTGTATTCACAAACGTATGTTATCTGGGAGCCAGTTCCAACAAAATCCACCCTGGACACCCAAAGGGGACTCCACTATAGCAGAGCTGAAGGCGAAGGTTGAAGAGTATTATGGTGATCCGGATGATGTTAGCGCTGTTGGGCGCGCCCGTAAGATGCAGGCATTCATAATGGAGATTGCTATCAAGGCCAAGACCCGAAACCCGAACTTTCAAATCATTCCGCAAGACACTTTGCAATATGCCCATATAGATGGAAATGCGGAAAATGAATATGATTGGAATCTCCTTAACTTGCTCGATGGTTGGGGGATTGAAAATTTCAGTCCTACGACTGTGACCAGGTTGGCAAACCTGACTAAGGTGGGTATAAAGGGTACGGCGACCACTAATGGAAGCACTGTACAAGTTGTTAAAGAAAACCAGAAGATTGCTGCCGATAATAATATTCTCTGGCACCCTCGCTTAAGTGGGGAGGTGTATCGATCCCCGGGCAAAGGAAATCCCGGTTATATGCCAATCTATTCGCCTTGCTCTAACAGTTATAATATCATCCATCATCCGATACCTGCCGGTGTAGCGCACACCTTGAACAGCAATGATGTTAATAGTATGATGGATGCAAAAAATTATCTGTATATGATCAGCACCAGTAAATACTCAAATTGGCCGGACTGGGAAGCTCATCCAGACAGTCGTCTCGATATAACCAAAACGGCCGGGTATTTAGTTCCTTTCCCGGGTGGACGATTTCAACCTACCGGTATTCCGGAGGTGGTTGCTCAAGCGATTGCAGACCACGGTACTGAATGGGACTTTTTTTGGGTGGCGAAAGGTTACACTCAAAATGATGGCAGGAAAGCGTATCTTGAGGAACTTGCGGCTTCACAGTGGGACGTTTTTTATATTGACGCACATTACGGCGGTAGTTCTCTTACCAAAGAAGAAGTTGCCAGCCTTAAAAGGAAACCCCAGGGCGGCAGGCGCCTGGTCATCGCATATTTGAGTATTGGCACGACAGAATTGGGCCGGTGGTTTGTGGATCCAGTAATGGTTCATCCTAAAACTAGGACTTTTCTCCAGGGTGCTGTTGAGAATGGCATATTCACACCCGCTCGAGAAAGATTTCAGGATGCTAGTATCCCAAATTGGATCCTATGGCCAGCTTACATCGGACAATACGCTGATGAATCCACCCCGATTTGGTGGCATCCGGAGTGGAGGGACATTATTGTAAGAGGCGGCAGCCGATATAAAAATCCCAATCATAATAATTCTCTTTTTCCAGAAGGGAGATCCTCCATCGACAGGATTGTTGACATGGGATTTGACGGAGTGTATTTAGATAACGTGAGCAGAGCTACTTCGTCCAGTGCTAACTGGGCCGCGTTGCAGGCTTACAATAATGCACATCCCAGATGGTATTTAGAACCTTAATTAAAATATTTTTCAAACAAAACCAAAATAACATGATCTAATAGGAATTAACTCATATGAAAATCAAAATTATATTTCTCGTTTTTTGTGTGGTTGTCAGCGTGGTAAACGCTCAGGACAATCTTGTGCCGCAGAATATTGACTTTACGGAATTTGTCGGTGACATTCCGAATCCGGATAGAGGCTTTTATAGACCTCAATCTTATGTAATTCCGGTTGAAAGTGAACCAGTACCCAGTCTTGTTAATTTATCGGCTACCATAGTAGGCACCTCTGTTCCAGTAGATTCTCGTATCGTGTACATGGAATTTGATTTGAGAAACTTCTCCTCGAATGCCCCTCTTAACGGGATGCCACTGGGACCATGGAGTGCGCCTGGCAGTCTTCCACCAGAATATGGAACCACTCAACCTTTAACGCCCGCTGCACTTGATTATGTAAGGGCGGCGCTTCAACAAATAAGGGACAGCGAAGCGGTAGCTATTGTGAAATTTAATTATGACGGACGCGGCTATACGTATAATAATCGTGGAGGGTATGACCAATTCATTCATGATTGCGAACCAGGTGCACCACAAGGTCGAGTGTGGTATGAAACAGGTGTTCCTGAAAAATCTGATTTATGTGGTATTCCTGGTCATGAAAACAAGAACTGGGTACAATATCATCTTTGGCAGCTTAGAAATATTTTTAGCGAATTCGAGGACGTCATCATGTGTGTCAAAGCGGGTATTTTTGGACCATGGGGCGAAATGCACTCATCATCATATACCAGAACTGCGGAGGGTTACCACTGGCTGTTGAAGGTGTTGCTGGATTATGTTCCTGCTTCGCGTTCTATTTTAGTCCATGCAGGCGGAGTCATGGCATGGTATAACATGGAGTACGGTACCAATTATAGCTTTGCTAATTTGATGCCTGCCCCGGTACGCGGTACCCCTGCGCAACGTTTCGGTATGTTCAATGATAGTTATTCGCGCGGTGGGAACGACTATAGTGATGGCGGCTCGCTCTCCGAAGGGTATAGATTACTTGGAGGCTATTATGATCGTAATGCAGCTTTGACCTGGATAAGAAATCAGAATAACTTCTATGGCGGTGAAACAGTGGGGCCAGGTCCTGACGATAATATCTATCCCAGATTTCCGAACGTTCCTTATGAAGCCGCCTATGCTCAAACAACTCATTTGAATACAAATTATAGTCAACGCACTTATAAACTATGGGGTGATTTTTTATATAATAAAGAAAATGTGACTGCCCCCTTTACGCCTCCGCACGATGAAGTGACTCGAACGGCAATCTTTGACCCGGTATATGACGGTAGAAACGGAATGGAATATATGCGTGACAGACTGGGCTATCGGTTAGTGTTGCGTGAGGCGAAAGCAAGTAAATGGGTAACGCAGGATGGTACTCTGAGGTTTGAAGGAAAGATTCAAAACGTCGGCTTTGGTAATATAGTTAACAAGAAAAATGTGTGGATAATTCTGAAAGCCAAGAATGGTTTCAACACATACACGGCACTTACGAACCTTGACGCCAGGGATTGGCGGCCTGACCTGGACAGCAGGGCAGAAAATACGGCAGCCTGGCGTGATTTAAATTTTTCTATTGATATGAGCGTATTTGGTAAGGTGCCTCCAGGTGATTATGATATTTACTTAAAGATCAATGATCCTAAGGAAAAAAGTGCTAACAAGCGCTGTATACGGTTTGCGAATAAGGGAAATATGTGGAATGCTGACCTTGGAGCAAACTTAATCGGCTCCACGACAGTTGTCCCCTAAATGTGTGCTTCGGCCAGGGTGGACCAGGGGAGTGTAGTAGATAACTGCAGCAAAAAAGATTAGATCAGATTTGGAGATTGATCCGATTTTAATAAAATCGGTAAAAAGTTGGAAATGTATACCTGGTTCGCGTAATGGCATACCCATCGAATCGAATATAAGTTTTCCTTCTAGACACAAATAAAGAAAACTATAAAGTAATTGGAAGTTAAAACTTAACTAAGGTAATAAACTAACGTGAAGGGTTAGAACATTTTTTAATATACGACCTTTCGCAGTTTATGCGCTGAGTGTTAGTTGTAGGAGGGAAAAATATATTAACAAGTTTTCCATTATCTTTGTGATGACTTTTTGTATGAGTACAGTTTCATGCATTGAGAAAAAAACAATAGTTGACGAATCGTTTCCTTATAACGCCAGTGTCATTGAGTAAAAATGGAGATTAGAAGCCTTTGAGTCAATTGGTGGGAAGCCTGTTCTGCTTAATCCTGCAGACACCATCTGTATAAGTTTCAGTGATAGCGGAAAGGTTTCCGGAAGTCTTACGGTCTTTCTGGTAACTATTTTGAAGCCACAGAGCTCACTGATTCAACCATGGGTTACAGGTAGGCTCCCTGATCAGTACCGAGGCGCTATGCCCGGGCAGCTCATATTGGTAATTTATCAATGCCTTTCAGGGTGTCTCTCGATTCAGTTTTACGAATTGGCTTTATCTTTACTACGACAATGAAACAAAAAGGCTGTGGTTATCCAGGATCACTGAATTTACTTTTTAATGCTCTGACAGTGATTTATAGTGGACGGCGAATTGATTCGCCTGAATTGACAAATTGAGTGGAAAACGATTCGCCGCCATGAAAACGTATCCTTCGATTTTATAGTAAAAAAAGAAAAGTTTTAGCTCGATGAAAATCTTCATATTTATTCTCACTTTATTTTTCATAAAAATATCAACGGCAGGTTCATTCTCTGAACTGAGAGGAATGGAAGATAGTGTGGGTAATACCCACCTTTATTATCGAATTTACCAAGTCGTTCCGGGAGTTTATAGTGACGGATATAATAACTCGATTTATCATCTGGACATAAGTAATTCTATTGATACTCTTTTCTTAGAGGATTATGTTCATCCGGAGTATTTTCCCTATTATAGTGGAGGTGGTCATGAAGTTCTGGATGATGAGTTTTGGAATAATGATCCCAGTCAATTTATTTATTGTGGTTTTAGTTGGGGATGGGATATTGGTTCAGGATACATCGGCAGGTATGATTCGGATACATGTTTTTGGAATTGGGGTCAACCAATGGTAGGAGTTGAAATATCCAGGCAAAATGATAGTTTATTATATGCATCAAATATGATAATTTTATTCAATAGTACTGATGGTGGTATCACCTGGCAAGAACTAAACTTTTTTAATTGGGGTTTTCAGATTTTAAATGTTTCGCCTTTTAATGATAATATTATTTTTGCGATTAAAGATTCCCATATCAATAAATCAATAGATGGAGGATTGACCTTTAATACTATGGATAGCTCCATATTTTACGGCAACGAACTTAATTTTGACTCAGATAGTATTCATATTTATGGGATTAGCGGTTATGATTTTTTCAGATCCTCTGATTCTGGAAATAGCTGGGAAATTGTGTTTACCGATAGTGCTTCTTTACACATCAGCATTGATCCATTTATCTCGGGTCAGATCTATTTATCAAAACATAATCAGATTTTGTTGAGTCATGATTTTGGTGACACTTTTCAATTATTTACCGAATTAAATGATAGAATTGTTGGTATTTATAAAAAACCGTTGATCAATAAAATTTATGTAGCCACGCCATTTGATATTTATGAAATAGATTCCACTGGTATTCATTCAATTAAACATTTAACTGCTATAGAGAATAATAATAACATTTCAACAATTCCTATTGTCTATAAATTAGAACAAAATTTTCCCAATCCATTTAATTCCAGTACCACCATTGGTTATAAAGTAAATGAATCGGCGAATATAAAGATTGTATTATGTGATATTACAGGACGGGAGTTAGAGCTACTCTTAAATGAGTATCGAACACCCGGCGATTATTATTTACGCTATGATGTTAAAGACAGGTCGAGTGGAATATATTTTTATCAATTAATTGTGAATGATCATCCGGTAGCAACCAGAAAGATGGTTTTAATAAAATAAAGATTGTCCAATTACCGCTTCACCACCACCCGCCACTTGATGATTGTGTTAAGCCGGTTGGTTGGGATTTGTCATCATACCCGCTTAAGAATGAAAACATATTTTTTCGTATTAATTTGGGCCAGGAACCCGCAAAATATCCACCAGGCTTTTTGGACTTTTATAATAAAATTGCAAGGATTCTTAAAAGACCCTAACAACAGGAATGAAATACCGATTTCCATTTTGAGCTGACCTCATTCAGGGGAGGCGCTTGTCCGGCGACTGACGGATCTATTGACACACAGGCGGGCGCATTAAGTGCTGGGCGTTAGGGTAAGAACAATGATGGAAGGGTGGGCTCGCTGCCGGTGCCATCAAACTTAACTTACCTTGTATTTCACAATATTTATCAAAAGCATCTCTTACAATTTTGAAGCAAAAAGATTGATGTTTTAATATTCTTTGTCACTGTTTATTTCGTTTTTATCCTGTGAAAAAGACTCGACGGCTTTACCAAATCTATCACCTATTCCTTATATACCACGGGAATAGATGTGGACTTTAGATACACTTACCGTTGATGATCTCTGTCAAAACATGATGTATGATATCTAGGAAAGTTTGACCAGTGACGTGTATACGTTGGGCAACAACAGCAGTGTACAGGGTAAAATGTATCATTTCAATGGGACTGACTGGTTTCAGTATAAGGAGATTGCCTTCCCCTATATTGAATATGCGTCATGCTGGACTGATGGGAAGGAAGTCTTTATCGTGGGTGACAATATATCAAAATCCTATGTACTGCATGGTAGATAAATAAAGAAATTTATTCAGAGAAATTGTTTTCAAATCAAGCTATAAGTTAGTAAAATACAGTGTAATTATTTTCTAACAATCTGATAGCAGCCAACCCGAAAAGGTTGAAGCATTCTAACCATTAAAAAAACAGGAAAACAAAATGAAAACAAGACTATTACTCTTAATAGTTCTACTTGTATTTGTGATTGGGATTTTCGCCCAGATTCCCTTCAAAAAATACGACATCAAATCCGGAATCATTACTTATGATTTAATCATGCATGTGGCTGGAATGGATATGAAAGAAAAGACCATAGTTTATTTTGATGATTATGGGATGAAAGAATGTAAAGAGACCTATTCGAATGATAAATTAATTGAAAGCTTTTTCAGTGACGGGAAAAATTTATATATGGTGAAATTTGATCAAAAAACAGCTTATAACCAGGGTCCTGCTTCTCGTGGAACTGAGCTGCGGGTGGAATGGTCGGAATTTGGAACGGAAAAGGAACGGCAGGAGGGTAAATATAAAAAATTAGTCAGCAAAACCATAGCCGGAAAAACGTGTGAAATGTTCGAATCCAATGATGGAAATGGAAACATGACTCAATACGGAGGATGGAATAAGATTTTATTATATATGAATACGCAGAGAAATGATGTCAGAACAACGCTCAGCGCAGTAAAAGTTGAGGAAAATGTAAACGTTCCTCCTGAAAAATTTCAGGTTCCGGCAGGTTTCAAAATCCAATGAAAAATAGTACCTGAGAAATGCAGAAATTCTGTTCTTGAGTATTAAAAGTTAATTTTTTTTATTTTTATCTTCACAAGAATCCGGTAGGCTTCGTCCGTTGATTCTGTTATCTGCTATTTGCTCTTCAGGCACCTTGCAGTAAGGAATATTTTATTTCATAATTAAAGAAGAAATTTCGGAATTACCGGTTTTTATTAGGATATACCTAACTACTACCGACTATAACCTGTGCCGAGTCAAATATATGATCAGTTGATTTTTTTATCATCGGCTTTTAAATTTTGGTCAAATTCAAAAAATAGGAGAGATATCCTATGTTGAATTTTCCAACCAAAATTTTAGTCATATTCCTGACCTTTTTTATTAGTCAAGCTACTCAAGGTTATTGTCAAACAGGCGCCTGGATTCCGCAAGCAATTGACCTTTCGATGAGCGGCTCCTGGTATTATGGCGCCGGGGAGACGGTGGTTATGGTTACCTGCCAGTATTCTCAGTATGTCTATTTCTTTGACATTAATTCCTCCCAGTGGTCTGTGGTGGATTGCCAGACCACTCAAAACTTTAAAAAGTATTCCATCAAAGGTCAGGTTGCTATGGTTTATAGTGATTCGCTGATTGTGGGTTATAGCGGAATAACTTCTCAATGGGATACAGTCTATTTTCGTGGAATGCCATTAGATCCTAATCCCGGCACAGGAGATCCAAGCTATGGATGTGGTGAAAACCTGGCCTGGTTTGTAACAGATCAATATGTCTATATTTTCGATGCTGAGTTAGGACGATGGAAATCCCACGCCTATAGTCTTCCTTATACCTATACCAGCGGCAATGGAAGATTCTGGTCAAGAGGAGATTATGCAGGAATCATCATGTATGATATAGCCTTAAATATATACTACAATCTGGCCTATAGCCTACACTATCATGATTTTTCGGAATTGTCAGAGGGAGGATATTATGATGATTCTATTTGGGAATATAATCATGGTTTTGTAGCGTATTGGTGGAACGGAAGTACCAACTACAAGTTCATTGGTTACAGCGCCATTACCAATCAATTTGAAATTCTAACCCTAAGTTCATCTCCATATGGTGGTTTAACGAATCCTGATTTCATAAAAAACCGCCTTGTCCTTAAAACTGTCTATGCCTTTCATCAACGAGAATTTATAGGTTCACCAGCCTTGTATCGTCTGCATATGTATGGGTATGATACCCGCCATGGTTCATGGATACATCGCTCCTGGGAATATGATGAATCTGAATGGGATGTAGGAATTGTACATTCGGGGGGACAGTTTGCTGTCATTGATTTACTAAATTCGAATAATAGTGAACATTATTGGATATATTCTGGTGTGAGCGATTCTTTCTCCTGGCACTCCCCGGGTCTGGTTGATTACTCGGGTGTGGTTCCTACCTATGGTGGAAGTGTGGCGGCTGATTGGGATGAAACTAAAATATGGTTTTATTCTGCTAATTTAGGAGCTTCGCATTTGATTCCCTATTCAATGAATGACCGCTACAATTCGATAATAGCGGAGAATTTTGGAATAGTCTCCTTAATCGATAATGCTAACCCGGATAGCTTATATCTATTTATCTATCATGAACCACAGGACCTGGTCAGCCAGTCGACGATTCCCAAATTTACAGGAAGTGTATTATGTACGCCGTATATCTCTTTAGTTCCTACCTCTGGTTTAAACAAGGAAGTGTTTTGCTATTCCGGCGTTGTGAATGACTATCAGGTGATCGGATTTCCTCCTTCCAGCACGTTTGTCAGTTGTTTTGTGAAGAATGTACTGGGCTATATGTACTCGAACGATGCTTTTGTCTTATATGATGGAACTATTAATGAACATTATGTGATCTCACAGGGGATATCCACTATGAATATGAAAGTAGGAGACTATATCGCACTGGTTAAGAATTCTTCAAACACATTTTATTCATACAGCGCTGTGATTCATCTTTGGGAAGAAAAAAGTATTCCAGAAAGTGTAAGCGAAATGTTTGTCGGGAAGTATGTGGGAGTTCTTACCACTCCATTGGCAGCTAACCGATTTTATGCCTACAATGGTTTTTATGGGAATTTAGTGCTGTTGGAACCGACTGGTAATTCTGCCGCCTATGGACCGCGAGTGGGGGATATGACCGCAGTGGTCGTCCGTCATAATACGGTATATGCTTTTAATCCTCAGAGCTCAACTGGTATTGATCATTCCAAATCGCCCGTTGCTCCAGCGCGGGTTACGCTAAATCAAAATTATCCCAATCCATTTAATTCTTCCAGTACAATAAGTTATGAAATCCCCAAACGGGATGATGTGAAAATCGATTTATATGATATTACGGGACGAAAGATAAAAACACTTTACAGCGGCCAGCAAGAACCCGGGAGATATACAATTAAGCTGGAATCATCCGATTTATCATCAGGGATATATTTTTATCAATTGCGGACGAATGAATTTCAAGAAACGAAACGATGCCTGATTTTGAAGTAGTTGAGATTGTGAGCATTGCTTTGACCAATTCTTCAAAGCAAGGCCGCTTTCACACTGAGAGATATAAACTTTTTCTAAGACAGTAGTGGTTCTGCCTACCTTGAATTTGGTAGTTTTCGAATATGGAATAAGGATTGTATATATTGATGATTCATAAATTTTTCTTAGCAGTCTCTAAAAAGATTTTAGTCGTAAAATTTTAGCAGTCGCCAAAGGTATTCCCATAAAATAGATTTCCCTTCCCTGAAGAATTGGAGCATGGCATCATAAATCATTGAAAATAATTATAAAAGAAATTAATTACTTGACTCGGGCTTCCCGGTGTTCCTCAATTTAATAGATAGTTTAATCCGGTATATTAGTGATGATTAGAACCTGTTGTTTAAATTTTTGAAACACATTTTCAAAGAAAGAGTCGAAAAATGAGAACAATTTTTTTCACATCTGTAGTCATAATCTGGGTTGGTATTTCAATGGCGCAGAATAAAGTAGTTGTGAATGCAGATCTGCCCAAAACTCAAATCAGCAGACATATATATGGACACTTTGCTGAACATCTTGGGAGGTGCATTTATGATGGTCTCTATGTGGGAGAAGGTAACCCAAAAATTCCAAATACTAATGGAATTCGAAATGATGTAATAGAAGCGCTCAAAAATTTACATATTCCTAATCTGCGCTGGCCAGGAGGCTGTTTTGCTGATACCTATCATTGGAAAGATGCCATCGGACCCCAAAGTGAACGAAAACCTATTGAAAATTTAAGCTGGGGTAATATACGAGAAGATAATAGTTTTGGTACTCATGAGTTTTTAAATCTATGTGAATGGCTCGGCGCCGAACCCTATCTGGCAGTGAACATGAATACCGGTACGGTACAGGAAGCAGTCGAATGGGTACAGTATGTCAATCATCCACGTGGGACGAGCTATTTAACCGACCTACGGGGAAAAAATGGACGAGTTCAACCCTGGAAGGTGAAGTATTGGGGAATAGGCAATGAATCATGGGACTGCGGTGGAAGTATGTCAGTCGACCATTATATCAATCTTTATAAGCAGTATGCGACGGCGATGACGAGCTATTTTAATACCGAAAAATTGTTTAGAATAGCAGTCGGACCGGGGAGTCCAGATCTTTATCACTGGACAGAAGAGATCATGAAAAATATACCAGCCAGAAGATTTGAGGGGATTTCCATCCATCATTATTCGGTTATTGACTGGAGTAATAAAGGCTCATCCACGGAATTTAATGATGAACAGTATTTCGTCACCATGCAACGAACCTGGTTTATGGACGAATTTATCCGTAAAAATTGTGAGATTATGGACAGATACGATCCAGAGAAACGGGTGGCTCTAGTGGTTGATGAGTGGGGAGGGTGGTATGAAACCGATCCCGAGGGAAACGGTCAGTTATATCAGCAGAATACCATGCGGGATGCCATGATCGCCGGACTTACCCTTAATATATTTAATAATCATGCCGATCGGGTGCGAATGGCCAACCTGGCTCAACTGATAAATGTGCTCCAGTCAGTTATCCTTACGAAGGAAGATAAAATGATTCTGACTCCGACTTATCACGTGATGGAGATGTATAAAGTTCATCAGGATGCCTTTTTAGTTCCCGTTCAGGTTGTTGCTGCCGACTTTGTTATGGGAGATCAAAAACTTCCAGCTGTTTATGCCTCAGAATCTATCGATAAATTGGGCAATATGCATATTTCTCTGACCAACATTGATAATAAAAAAGATCAGAAGGTGGAGATTAATATAAAGGGGTATAATGCAAAGAAGGTAACAGGCAGAATTCTAACTTCGGCAAAAATTCAGGATCACAATACCTTTGATAACCCCACCCGGATAGTTCCTGATATCTTTTCAGAAGCAACATTTTCGGGTGGAAATCTAACAGTAAAAATGCCTCGCCATTCGGTGATTGTTCTGGAATTGAAACAATAACCAAGATTAAATCGAGATAAAAAATAGAGTCGATTAATCAGATTGACTTATCAGAATTAAAAATCTACTAACCAATCCAGTTAAAGAAGTTCGTTAGAAAAAATAAATCTCATCTTCATTTTCTGGGATGAATCTTACCAGACATTGTGATCTTGGCCACTCATGTAAAATCACAGCAAGTCGGATTAAAAAAGTGGATAAGTTCCATATAAATTCTATCGTACAGATTTTGAAATCGATGCTAACGGATTTCTCCTGCAAGCAAAATAAAAACTTAATTTAAAGAGACGGCTTTACAGCATATATTAATTGACAAAGAAGGCAGGTAGAGCATCTAAGTTACCTGTGATTTTTTGATAAAAAAAAGAGATGAGTAATGACTGAGAAAAAGACCTGGGAAAAATTCTTTGATGCACACGCCCCAATTTATGAGGATAATGTATTCACGAAGAACACGCTTCAGGAAGTTGACTTTCTACTGGAGGAATTACAGCTTCCGCCGGGCAGCTCAATTCTGGATGTGGGATGCGGCACCGGGAGACATTCCGTCGAACTGGCCAGGCGCGGTTACCTAATGACCGGGGTTGATTTATCTTCTGAGATGCTAGCCAGAGCGGCTTCTGCCGCTCAAAAAGCAGGAGTCAAGGTAGAATGGATTCAATCCGATGCCACCACATTTTCATTCCCGCCAAAATTTGATGCAGCTATCTGCCTCTGCGAGGGTGCTTTTGGACTGCTGGGAGAAGGAGAGGATCCAATTGACCAGCCGTTATCCATTCTGCGCAATGTTTCTCGAAGCTTGAAATTACAAGCAAAGGCAATATTTACAGTTCTTAATGGGATTGCCATGTTTCGCCGTTACCAGAATAAGGATGTGGCAGAGGGAATATTTGATCCTTTTTCAATTATTGAGTCTGGCGAGCACTCACCACGGGAGGGATTCCCGCCAGTAATGGTTAGAGAGCGTGGTTTTGTTCCCACCGAGCTTCGACTGGTTTTTCACTTGGCTGGGATGTATGTTGTGCACATGTGGGGAGGAACGGCCGGGAATTGGGGAAGAAGAACTCTCGATCTGGATGAATTCGAAATAATGGTCGTGGCAAGAAAAATTTCTGACCCGCCGAACAGAGGGAACACCTAAAATAAAAATGTTGTTCTTCTATTATGAACCCAAAAAAATATCATTGAATCTGATCGACAGAATTTTATAAATCGATATACAATTAAATGTGAAGCTGTATGACTGTAGAACAAATCATGAAAATGGGAATGGAAAATGAAAAACAAGATCTTGATTTATTTGATTATTATTGCGATTGTTGATACTATTATACCGATTCCGATCATGGCCTTGACTTTAATTTATGTGGTACTTGAAAAACCAGCCTGGTTCAAAAAAATGGTTTCAGAAGTTTATTCCTGATTCAAATAAAAAGAAAGGAAGCAGTGTCTGAATATACCAATGGCAAATTCTACTAGAGACAGATCTAAATAAGTATTTCCACTATGAATCGAGACAATGTTAAATGGAAGAAGATAAAAGATAAAAATATTATGGTTTAGCGATTAAGGAGAAAAAGTGGCGATTCGAATTGTCAGATTAGGAAGTCCAAGAGAGGAAGGAGAGGGTTTGAGGATAGGCACGGTAAGGCGCCCGCCGAGGGGAGTCAAGAAGGAAGAGTACTCATCGAAGAATTTTTATGATGTATGGTTTCCCAATCTTTCTCCCAGCGAATCTCTATTAAAAAAAGCTCAAGCAGCAAATGACGAGCAGTCGTGGAAAAATTTCAAACGCATGTTCCTGGCTGAACTCAAATCCCCAATGGCCAGCAAAGATCTGGATTTGCTGGCGGCGCTATCTCATCAGACCAATCTGTCCATAGGGTGCTATTGTGAAGATGAACAACACTGCCATCGTTCAATTTTAAGAGAACTTCTCATACAGAGAGGAGCGAATATTAAATAAGTTGAATTTATAAAATGATAAATCAAAGGTATTCAAGAAATTATTACCGAGTAATCGAAAAACGAAGACTCTTTTCAGTCATCAGGTCTTCATACCATATGTACAGCACCAATTTATCGGATTGATGGTATGTCGTCCGAATTTGTCAGATACCTTTTACATGTCAATAGACATTCATTTGTTTTTCATTTTTAGCATCGTTTTAAATGTAGATTTGCTAGATGAAAATTTTTCTGGTTCTTCCGTTAGTCAAAATTACCATCCAGCCTAAAATCGCCGAACCCGTTCAGGGTCTTTGTATAAATAACGTGTGATGTTATTTAGCGGAGGATGTTATGAAAGGCATTTTTAGTTGGTTGATTATTATTTTCGTCCTGGGTTTCGTTTCATGCAAAAACGAAATCACTTCACTTCAACCCAATAGTGCTCAGAATTCTCCGGTGGTAACCAATACCACCAATTGCTTTACTTATAGTGTAAATGCAAATCAGTATTCAGATGAAACCCAGAGTACTCTCAATTTTCGTTCAGATTCTTTGATTGTGACACTGACCTGCAGTGAGTATTTATCTGGTCAGGCCATCATAGCGGTTAGAGATTCGCTCAGCGCCGTCATTTTTTCCGATACGGTTATGTCGAACAAAACCATTACGGTGGTGGGTATGAAAACTAATCGACCAAAGTCGAGTTATGTAATGCTTGACAAGTTCACCGGTAAATTTGTCTTTACTCTGATCGGACAACAGATTTAATTGCAGTCTACAGTTTTAAAGAATAACTGAAGAGAAAGTGAGGATGGTAAAAAAAACATTACCACTTGGCAGAGTGTATGGCCTACTTGAACCGGGACCGGTAGTTTTACTGACAACGGCACGAGGTGAAAAAAAGAATATTATGACTTTATCCTGGTACACCATGATGGAATTTGAACCCCCGCTGGTGGGTTGCGTAATCAGTAACAGCAATTATTCATTTACCACATTGAAAACTTCCAAAGAGTGTGTGATTAATATTCCTACTGTAGAAATTGCTGAGAAAGTGGTAGGTTGTGGTAATACATCAGGTTCAAGAATAGATAAATTTAAAAAATTCAGTCTTACCCCTATTCCTGCCGCCAAAGTGAAGGCCCCTCTGATTGATGAATGTTATGCCAATCTGGAATGCCGGGTGGCTGACACCACCTTGGTAGATGCTTATAGTTTCTTTATCCTGGAAGTTATCAAGGTCTGGATAAATCCGGCGGTGAAAGATCCACGCACTATTCATCATCGTGGACATGGCCTGTTTATGGTGGCCGGAGAAAAACTCAGATTCAAATCAAAAATGAAGTGAGTTCAAAGCATCCGACATCATTTACGATTCTGTATTTTTTTAAAGTAGAACGGTTTGAAAATCTAACACATGTTATTTAACCCCGATGGAAAAAATGAAATAAATTGAAAACATTCCAGTTACATATTTTCATCCCAATTGCCAAATGAAAAACCCGATCGGTATCACTGGTCGGGTTTTTTTATAATAATTTAGTGATTATCATTGCTTTTACAAAAACAATTCCTATTCAATCTATCTCACTATTACTGTCATTCGATAGGCAGGGGTAAAGCATTCTCAATGCTAAAGGGAGTGATGAAGATAAAGTTATATGATTGTTCAACACACTGGGACCACATATACAGACTGAATGGACGGTCAAATTAATCCTTCACACAGCGCACTGAAAATCCGGCCTCTTTATGGCCACTGCCGCGGCTGATCTGCACGCTGTTATAAAGCAGAAGACGTCCCCATGCTAAAGTCGCGCTATTTTCCGTGGCTGTCCAGAAATGGGAATCATCACCGAGATTATCAAATGTCCCGTCAAAATATCGGTAACCAGCCGGCAGCGCAGAAAAACCGCTGGAATTGGTAGCGCCGGTGTTAGGGGCTCTCCACAGAATCGTATCTTTCAAAGCGCCTCCAGCCACCAGCTCTCCACCCAGAAAATCAACCAACGTCTGCCAATCTGTATCGGTAGCCACATGCCAGCCAACAGGCGCTATCCCTCGACTATCAGCCAGTGCATACCAGTTGTACAATCGGCCATATGGATTGACATTGCTCGGATTATTATCATAATTGCAGTAGGCTCCGCTGGTCATGGTAGCCCAGACGGAATCAACCGTCATATTGGGAATTTCATCACCATTTCGGTAATGAGTTACTTTAAGATTTTCTACTAACCAGATCTGGCTACCGATGGTGACCGTATGATAAACATTACCATCAATATCTGTCACCAGGCCGGTATCGGAGGAGAAGGTAAAGGTAATACTGTCGATATCGGCCAGATTATATACATCGGTGCCGCTGGCAGTATGGATATTCATGGTTTGCGATATTAGTAAAGGGCAAAATAGAAAAATGTATAGAACAGTTCTCACTATTTTTATATCCTCTATTTGATTAAAATCATTTTTTTTGTATGAATCGTATTCTGGTATTTCACCGAATACAGGTAAAGTCCACTGGCTACTTTGATTCCATTTTCGTTCAGACCATCCCATACCATCTGATATTTTCCAGCGCTGTGATTTACATTTTCCATCATCCTGACCAGACGTCCGGTAATATCATAAATCTCTATCTCTACTTTTCCGGCTTCTGGAATTTGGTATTCGATGATGGTACTGGGATTAAAAGGATTCGGATAATTCTGAAGTAATTTAAAAGATTGAGTAATTTGAGTTGATCCTTTTGCATGCTGACCGCTGACGATGTTGGTGAAATCGATTCGGTGGATCTCTGTTAATTGATACGTGATCCGGGTTCCATTTTTGAGATAAATATTCATATAATAGGTCTGAGAATATGCCCACTCCACCGCTATGAAAAACAAAAGTAGGAGTAGAAGTGTTTTCATAAACCGCCTTTTAAAAAATTTTTTTATGATCATGTTGCAATTGTTTAGCAGTCGCCACGTTTTATAATACTAAACTTCTTTGCTGTTACCAGAGTATATTATACAAAAAATATATTCATTATCGCATTGACTTTTTCCATAGAATATAAATAATATTCTCGGCAGTTTAGAAAGACATATAACATTTTTTCACGAGAATTCCGGAACCAGCTGAAATTATTCACCCGTTTGAGTTTTTGGGTCACCTTAAATGGAGATTGATAGCTTAAGGCATTTGTGGTGGGAACCATTTTAACTCCCTCGAAAAACAATTATTCTGAAATTTGACTCTACGAAAACTAATTATTTTTAAGTTGATATTTGGCGGTATAAAGCTTCATTCTATAAATTGATATAAATTCCTTTTTGTTTTACATTATGAGAAACAGGAATTTGAATGATAGAAAAGGAGGTTAGGGAAGATGAATCGAACCCGTACATTTTTCTTGATGGTAGCGCTGACGGTTATGTTTGTTGTTGTTGGTGGCATAATAGGAGGAAGAGCAGGTTCTGTGCTGGCTTTAATTATTGCCACTGGAATGAATTTTTTCTCCTACTGGTTCAGTGACAAAATGGTTCTGCAGCAATATCGAGCTTCACAGGTTGGACCAGAGAGTCAATCGCGTCTTTACCGAATTGTCACGGAATTGTCGAAGAAGGCTGGATTACCTATGCCAAAAGTGTTTGTCATTCCCGAACAGAATCCAAATGCTTTTGCCACTGGTCGCAATCCACAGCATGCTGCAGTTGCCGCAACAGACGGGATTCTTAAATTACTGGATGATGATGAGCTTTCTGGTGTAATGGCGCATGAGCTGGCTCCTGTGAAAAATCGAGACATTCTCACTGGAACGATCGCGGCGACTTTTGCCGGAGCAATTGCAATGCTTGGGCAATTTGCGCATCTTGGGGTAGGAAGCCGAGACCGGCGAAGTAATCCACTAGGACTGCTTCTTGTTGCTGTTGGGGCGCCTCTTGGCGCCATGTTGATTCGCATGGCCGTTTCGCGGGTGCGGGAATTTGCCGCTGACCAAGGAGGAGCTGAAATCAGCCAAAAACCTTTGGCACTGGCGAGCGCTCTAGGGAAACTTCAACAAGGTGTTCAAATGGCTCCATTAACTCGTGGAAATCCCGCTCATTCTCATATGTTTATCATCAATCCGTTCTTTGGTGGTTTGCAAAAACTTTTTTCAACACATCCCCCGGTGGAAGAGCGAATTAGACGTCTAAAGATATTAGCAGAGAAAGGATATCGTACACCTTGACGGTTTTTCCAAACTGCAGATGAACGAAAATCGGCTGAAGATTGCCTCCTATTCAATGTAAACCTGGCAATTTTGAAAAGGGGTCGTTGACTCATAATTTGTGTTACCCAAATTGCAAGAATAAAAATTGTGAGCAGCAACGCCAGGAAAATATCTTTAAAGTGTCCACCATCTTTAATCACCACCTCTAAAAAAGAGGAAATGATCATTCTCAATGTATTTCGATCAGGGTGTAAATATCACCGAAAATATGTCATCTGTCTGCCGCGTCATCCCTTTCCCTTCTCTTCTTACCGATCCCTGGCCAAACGTGGTTAAAATGAAAAATGCGATCAACGGTGTAGATATTGCCAGTGGAGGAGCGCACAATGGGTCTTGTGGAGAGAAGAAGATAATAAATTAAGGGATTTTGTAGATTAAGGTGAGAATTCAATTGAAATGCTGCTCATTTATTCCCTCTCTTGTGGACTTGCACTTATTGAATTAAATTCATCTCAGATAAAAATCGAATGGAGGACGAATGAAGACCAATGGTAATATTCCTGTACTTTTTGTGGAGGGAAATTGTCTGGCTGAGGCATGGGAAAAATCCCTGATAGAAGTGTATGAGAAGGGATGTGATATCAAAACGGAATATGATCGTCCGGAAGACCCGCCGAGTAAGGATTGTACGATGATGATAGTGATCAAAGATCCGTTGGCGGAACCCATGATTCATAAAGATATTCCTGGTGGGCTGGAGGACCTTCAGGAATATGTTTTAGAGGTCCTGGATGGAATTAAAGATCATCTGGTGCGGGATTCGGCGGCCGATAAAGAGGATACCCGATGGGAATATACCTATCACCAGCGATTATTTACATATACCATACCTGGAATAAAAGAGATATATGATCAGATAGAATTAATCGTTCAGAAGTTATCACAAACTCCCCATTCTCGTCGTGCGCAGGCCATTACCTGGAAAGTGTGGGACGATAATTTCTGCAACGATCCCGCCTGCCTGCAAAGCATCTGGTGTCGTTTGGTGTCGGATACCAAGAACAGCTGGTATTTAAATACCAATGTTCGATTCCGTTCAAATGATGCTTACAAAGCAGCTTTCATGAACATGTTCGCATTGATTCAGCTGCAATTGAGAATTGCCGAAAAAATTTCAAGCCGGATAGGTAAGGAAGTAAAATTAGGACGGTATGTTCATCAGGCTGACAGTTATCATATCTACGGATCATATTTTCAGGAATTTGAAAAACGATTTATCAGTGCGCTTAAGAGTCGAACTTTTAACGAACGCACCTATCGTTACGAGGACGTCAAGTTTATGATGGAAGCGGCTATACCAGGAATTCTGGAAAAAGCATCACGGATGGTATGAAAAAAATACAGGGAGTTTAAAATTGTTTTTATCGTGTTGATGTCGATTCTATTTTGGAAATGGTTATAAATATTTACCCTTAAAATACTGGCTTTAAAGATTATTATCGCTTATCTTTAATTAAATTCATTTGAAAATATGATAGGATGAAAAACTTTTTAATCCTTTTATTTGTTTTATGTGCAATTACCGTTAGCTATGGGCGGTGGTTACAGCAAAATAGTGGGACTTCTGAACATCTTCATGGTGTTCAATTTGTTAATAATTCGGTGGGATTTGTAGTAGGCGATAATGGAACATTTTTAAAGACCACTGATGGCGGCAATACATGGAATCAATTAAACGCTAATACTGTGGCAAGTTTATTTTGTATATGTATGCTTTCGGAAAATCTAGGATGGATAGCGGCGGGTAATGGAGAAATATATAAGACCCAGAATGGAGGAAATTCCTGGACTCTGCAGCAAAGTGGTACTACCGATCCTATCTATAATATTCAGTTTGTGGATGAAAATCACGGATGGGCCAGTAAATTCTATAATGAAATATTAGTGACCACAAATTCCGGTTCAAATTGGGTGAACTATTCCACAGGAATAAATAATATTATTTTGGCGATGTTTTTCACAGATCTACACACTGGCTGGGTAGGAGGGTGGGGCGGAACGGTTATGAAAACAAACGATGGCGGGTTAACGTGGACACCTCAATATAGTGGTACATCTATTACCCGCGCGTCTTTATTTTTTCTTACTAATAATTTAGGTTGGAGTGCCGGTGGTGGTGGAGCAATTACTAGAACGATAGATGGTGGTGCTACATGGACACTTCTGAATAGCGGGGCTTCGGAATTTCTAAACTCCATTTTCTTTATTTCTCCTGATACCGGCTGGGTCACAGGTGGTGAAAAAGTGTATGTGACTTTTGATGGAGGTTTAACCTGGCAAAACCAATTATATGTTTATGGAAAAAATTTTACTGATTTATGGTTCGAGAAATCTAATCTTGGTTGGTTAGTAGGGTATGGAGGAACTATCTATACATATGTTTTTTCTCCAATGGTCAGTATCTTAGATCCTAATGGTGGTGAAAATTATCTTGTAGGAGATAGCGAAGAAATCATATGGGAAAGCGGTGATGCTGATACACTTAAACTTGAATACTCTACCGATGGAGGTCAAAGTTGGGTGGTAATTGTGGATAAAATGCCTGCTATTAATGGAAGGTATCTTTGGGAAATCCCCAACACTCCCACCACCACCGCCCTCATCAAATTAAGCTTGGTTGATTCTCCAGAAGTCTTTGATATCAGTGATAATTATTTCTCAATCAGTCGAGCTCCCCAAATTATTTCACCCAATGGCGAAGAATATTTTTATTTCGACCAGTTATGTGATTTTATCTGGCAGGATGGGGGAGTAGAGTATATCAAAATTGAATTAAGCCGCGATGAAGGTAACCACTGGGAATTGATTTCAGCTTCTACGCCAGCACCATCGGGTAGTTTTTCGTGGATGGTTACTCCTCCTCGTTCAGATCGGTGTCTTCTAAAGATAACGGATGTCGAATTTCCTAATTTTTATGACATCAGCAACTATACCTTTGTTATCGACTCACTCTTTTCCCCCTATCATTATTTTCCACTCTCTCCCGGAAATATCTGGTGTTTTCAAAATGTATATCAAACAATAGTAACTATTTTAAACGCTGAGAATGATACGTTGTTATCAGATGGGAATGTATATACCCAGATCAATCGATATGATCGGACCTATTGGTGGGATCATTGGAAGTTGACCCGAACAGAATTTTTAAGGCAGGAAGGTGATTCCGTGCTTATATATCCGGATTCAGTACTATTGGATTTTAATTGGCAGAGTAGAGATACTATTTTTTTTAGTCCGGCGAACTTTGTGGTTGTCGATACCATATATGCACTGAATATTTTTGGAAGATTTTTAAATACTTATTATCTCCATTCTTCTTCTATGAGTTCCTATTCCTTCAGTGATGGAATAGGGTATAATACATTATCAGCCTGGCAAAATTATCCTTCCAGGCCTCTGGCAGGATTTTTTATCGACGGAATTAGATATGGTAATGTTATTGTATCGATCGATGAAAAGAATAAACCCGCTATTAGTGATTATCGCTTGGAGCAAAACTTTCCCAATCCCTTCAACTCTACCACCTCAATTGCTTTCAGTATTCCTAAAAGAGAACAGGTCGCTATCACTATTTACGATGTCCAAGGGAGAAAAGTAAAAACCATCATGAATAATATGGTGAATCCCGGACAACATTCTGTAAAAGTTCAAGCGGATTTCCTTACCAGCGGGATATATTTCTATCAAATGATAGCTGGTGAATTTACTGAATGCAGAAAATTAATACTCATCAAGTAAATGGTGAACGCTTGACAGACTTTAGGTTTAATTAAATTGTGTGATTATCTGTCAATGACCGTGATCAAGGTGTGCGGCGACTATCTCTATAATCAGAAATGGATAAAAGAGTGCGGATGTTTAGTATCATGGATAGCAACCATAAACTGAATTTTAAATAATTCTCAGTTTATTTTTGCCATGAAAAAGACTCCGATCTATATCGGTACTTCCGGTTGGTATTATGATCACTGGGAAGGGATACTCTATCCAGTCGGTCTGGCTAAATCCAAAAGGTTTGAAATATATATCCAGAATTTTAATGCGGTAGAAATTAACGCCACCTATTACCGATTGCCCTCCGCTACCATGGCAGAAGGATGGTATAAAAAAGCCCCTGAAAAATTCCGGTATGCGGTAAAAGCACATAAAGATATAACTCATCGGCATAAACTGAAGAATGCCCATGAGTCTTTACAACGCTTTTTGCAAACCATTACGCCTTTAAGAGAAAAATTGGGGGTGATTCTTTTTCAACTTCCCCCCTCTTTGAAAAAAGATAATTTCCTGCTACGGGATTTTTTGAGTCTACTTCCCCCGTCACCCGCAACCTGTTTTGAGTTTAGACATCCCTCATGGGAATGCGATGAAATCTATGAAATTTTGCATGAGGCTGGTAGCGGGCATGTGGTGGTGAGCAAGAAGGATTATCCGTTTGTCGAACAGCATACCGCCGACTTTGCTTATTATCGCCTGCATGGCCCGGAGCAGTTTTGTGCCTCTTCCTACAGCGATGAGTGGTTGAAGTCGCTGAGTGAGCGCCTGCTTCATCTGGCAAAAAAAGGTCTTACCAGTTATGTTTTTTTTAACAATGACATTGGTGGACATGCGGTTCATAATGCCCACCTTCTGCAAGAGTTTTTAACAAATAGAAGAGGAGGATAAAATGAAATATTTTCATTTTATCACTTTATGTGTTCTCCAATTCTGGCTTTCTGTTCAGTCCACCTCTGCTCAACAAATTCACTTTTATCCGGTATCCGACACTGTACTAACAATCGATGGCTGTACAGGTCCTGAAATAATATGCTCGATTTCTCAAAGTACCTACTCAGATAGCATCATTATCTTGCCGGGATTCAATACCCGATTGGAATATGTGGATAGTATGGGACAGAATCATCCAATCGATAAATGCTATTTTTTGGTTGACGATAGCTTGCATCAGTTTGATTATGAATTATGGTATTATCCGCGAGGCGTCTTACCTTACTTTCAACAAATTCCTTTCGATTCCGCCTTTATCACCTGGGATGAATACTATGATATAAAACTGATTGCTTTTTTGCAGGGAGTACCTGTCGATTCACTCTATCAATTCTTTAAATCTGTCGCGGGTTTAAGTATAGGTGAAAACTACCATCAAAATATCAGCGATGAAATCATCCTCTATCCCACTTATCCGAACCCCTTTAATGTTATCACAACCATCAGTTTCTTTTTAAGAAAAAAGTCAAAAGTAGAATTAAAAATTTATAACAATATTGGTCAAGTGATTTCCACTATCCTGAATGAAGAGAAACGACCGGGGAATTATTTGATAGAATGGAATGCGGGCGATTTAAGTTCTGGGATTTATTATATTTATTTATCCGGTGAGAGGTGCCGCACGGTACAAAAATGCTTATTATTAAAATGAAGTTTATAATCAAGTCTAGAAATTTTCATTAGGTGAGAAGAAAAAAATTGTAAGGGGAATTACTTCGATTATTTAAGGTACTAATAGAATTTTTTTGAAAGAATCATAATTATTTCTCGAATAAATTTATGCGATCTTAAAAAAAATGGAAAGGTACTCTCATGGAAAAGCACATTACCACCATCGCGATTCTCCACATTGGATTGAGCGTTTTTTTTATCATCCTGGGTATTTTTTTAATGGTTATATTGACCAGTGTTGGGATTATCTCCAATGATAATGAAGCACGAGGTATTTTATGGATAATAGGAACCGCTATTGGTAGTTTTTTATTTATTATTTCCATTCCAGGTATCATTGGGGGAATAGCCTTATTGCGCTATAAGAACTGGGGTCGCATCCTTATACTTATTCTTTCTGCGATCGATCTGATGAATATTCCATTGGGTACTGCCCTTGGCATCTATTCAATTTGGGTTCTGGTACAACCGGAAACGGTGGCATTGTTTAACAAATAGTTTGTATTCTGTAATAATTACAAAATCAGATGAAAATGAATTGTAATTAAATATACCCTGAAGTTTTGCGGATCGACGGCAATACCCATATATTATGATAATCCTCTATCTTTAAAATCCGTTGCTGTCCAGTGTTTTGACACGAATTATAGGTGGGATGATGTGTAAAGTTTACCAATGGATTTTGATTCTTCTGATATTTTTGAGGCCCGGTGTAATATGTGCTCAGCCATTTCAGGCGCTGGTAATGATTGATTATTCTGGTCGGCCGGGAAAAATATTAGATGGCACGCCTACTTTTGCCACGATTAAAGAAGCACTTTCGATTGTTCCGAAAGATAATAGTGTACCGTTTAAAATATACATTCGTAAGGGGCGATATTATGAAAAATTGATAGTAGATAGGCCACATGTCTATATGATAGGAGAAAGTTGTGAAGAAACCATCATCACCTATGATGCGACAGGAGATACACCGGATCCTGCCTCCGGGGGTACTTATGGAACCTGGGGTTGTTCAACAGTACAGATCGTGGCCACAGACTTTCATGCTGAAAATCTGACCATTGAGAATGGATTTGATTATCCAGGTAATGCCTTAAAATCAGACCAGGATCCAACTAAGGTACACAATACGCAGGCAGTGGCGATTATGACTGCGGCAGGTAGCGACCGGACAGTTATTCGAAAATGTAAGATTTCTGGCTATCAGGATACGGTGTTCGCAAATACTGGCCGTCATTATTTTTACCAATGTCAAATTTTGGGTCACGTTGATTTTATCTTTGGGGCTGGACAGGCGGTTTTTGAAGATTGCCAAATTATATCGCGGGACCGTCCCGGGAAAAATCCCACTGGATATATCACTGCACCCAGTACTCTGATTAGCTATCCCTATGGTTTTCTTTTTATCAACTGTCGTCTGCTGAAAGAATCGGTCGATCTTCTTGCCGGTTCAGTATGTTTAGGACGTCCCTGGCATCCGAAAGCTGATCCACGAGTTTCTGGTAGCGCAGTTTTTGTCAATTGCTATATGGATGATCATATTGGTCCCCAGGGCTATGCCCCTATCTCTTCAGTAGATTCCGTTGGAAATCGTATCTGGTTCGAAGTAAAACCGGACTCTCGTTTTTTTGAGTACAGCAGTTATGGACCTGGGGCAATCAATAGTTCGGATCGCCCGACTCTGGATAAAGAAGCTGTAAAATGGTACACCCTTCCTAACGTTCTCAATGGCTGGTTACCTGAGATGGAATAATCTTTTTAATAATAACTCCATAGGAAAAATAAAAATAAAGAAATTATTTTTCAAACCATATAATTTAATCTTATCCTCATTTTCTTCTGATAGCGTTGATGCCAGTAAAGAATTCATAAGTCTTCAAACGCACGAGAAGCGCCGGCAAAAATGGAAGCGTTTAATTATATTTAAATTCAAAAGTGGTCTCATCACAAATTTTCCAGGAATTTTTTTACCAATAATAAGAGTGGCAGCTTTTTATAATTTTGTTTTTTCTCTATCAGATCGCCCACATACTCCGTTTCAAAATGATGATGGGTTAAAATTAAAATAACCTAAAAATTTCCTGAAAAACAATTATTGTTATCGTTGATGATATGAGATTATATTTAGAAAGTCTCACGTGAATCGTCACTTCTAAGAAAAGGAACAATTATGAAAACATTGATTTTTCTGCTAATGTTATCATCTTTATTATGTGCTCAGAATGTAATTGAAGTTACAGTGAGAGGAATCAGCAATCAGCAAAATGATGGAGCCCAGCAGGATCGTCTGGAAGCCATTATGGATGCCAAGCGTCAGGCTTGCGAGAAAGCAGGTTTGTTCATTGAGTCCAGAACAACCGTAGAAAATTTTCAGGTTGTTTACGATCTGGTGGAGACTCAGGCTGCCACGGTATTGCTTCCTGGATTTCAACTGGTGGAGATCGGCTATGTACAGGATGGCACCTATCAGGTAGTGCTGAGTGGGAAAATTAAAGTCCTGGATGAAGAAAAAAATATTAGCAACAAAGAAATGCGATATGCAAAATCACTTAGGGATCGCGGAAAACATGCCGAATGCGAAGCCATTCTTAAGAAATACATTGATACAGCTGACCCCCAGGTCTCGGATGAATTGAAAGAAGAAGCTTTTTATTATTATCTCAAATGGGGTTATGCCTGGAACCTTCAGGAAAGCGTTCAAAAATTTGCGGCTTTCTATCCGGAAAGTAAATATTTACCCGGCCTGGAATCTTTTGCTGATTTTGCTGTAAAACCTTGCTATACTTATAACGCCACATTTAGAGCAAGTGCGAACGACTGGAAACCAGCGAATCTTCTGAGAGATGAAATAAAGTTTTCTCAATACCTTCCTCTCGTTGCAGATACTGTCGTTTTTAAAAATTTTAAAGGGCAGGATCAAACTATTTTAGTTGATATAAATTTATTTTCCGATACGGAAAAGAAAGCCACGACCGCTTATTCTCTAAAGATTTCTTACTATGATGGGAATTTGATTCAACAGCCGGCCACCGAGACCTTGAAAGTGATAGAAGATCGGTTCAGAATTTTCCAGTCTGGTGGATCAACCACCTTCCAGCATAGCAGTTCGGGAGTGCGATTTAACGAGTACCAATTGAGCCATTTTCAATTTGATGGTGATGTGCCGGTGGGAAAGGGGCCATTTACTCAACAACTTAAGTTTGAAATTTATCAGATTTCTTATTAGGGGGAGCTAAAAGAGTGAAATGGTAATTTTGATCATCACTCTTTATGAGACTTTTATTTCGAGAATCAGGGGATGAAACATGAAAATACCATTCACTTTACATTTTATAACCAGCAAAATGAGCGATCTACCACATAAAGTTTTATTTGGCTGGCTGGGATCAGCTCTGTGGTTATTAATTATCCCTTTGAAACTCATCAGACTTTTTCACTCCTCTTTTTTACAACTCATCAGCAATAATCTTCCCAGTTTCCTGGGTTCTGGTGGGTTGTTATTACTTATGTTGTCAGGTAAAGGTCTCATTTCCAATTTAAAAGTCTATCATGCATTGCTTCTTACCGTCTTTATTTCAGTTTTGATTGAATATCTTCAAATAATTCCACGACCCGGACTTCTGGCAAAAGTGCATTACGTTTTTGATGTAAAAGATATAGCAGCCAGCATGATGGGGATTCTATTTTCATTCATACTGATGGCCTGTATATTATCTGTGAAAGAGAAAGAAAAGGAATAAAAGGATTTTCATCTGGATTCTAATAAGTCTGAATCCAACGTGGACGGATGGGGTGAAAAAAGGTTGGCAGAATGATCACATGTTCGAAATGCGGAAAGGAATTTGAGCGGAAGGGAAATGGCGGGAAGGTGGCTTCAATTTCTGGAAGTATCATGGGAGATGAATGTGTTGAGACCTATTATTTTTGCCAGTCCTGCGGCGTGTATACCGTGGAAGTATATTGGGACATGTTTTCGGGTGAAGAGACCGCATCGGTAAGTGGACCTGTCTCCAGAGAAGAAGGTGACGCCAAAGTGAAATTGATTAGGCAGTGCTCACGCCCCTGGGACAAAAAGTGTCGTTGTCCGGCTCACCTTATTTATTTTGAAGGATCACTGGATTGAAAATAAATATACCAGCATGAGAATCAGGTTTATAAAAGCAAAATCAATTCTGAAAAAAATACTGATCTATGAGTGCCACGCTTAGTGCTTTCTTTTCAAAATATGGAATGTACGTCGCCATTCCGGGCTTTTTATTGGGATTGGGTCTGTTGATCTATTTTATTACCAGCGTTATCAAGTTGGTCGACAATTCCCGAATTTTGAGTGTACCATTAATAGAGCGTCAACTCATTGAATTTCCTGAAGCTCGAAAAGTAATTTTATGCGGAGAAGGTCCAAGATTTACTCGCCGATTTGCCAAACTGGAGTTTCTGTTGAAAATGGAGGATGGTTCCTCTATCGATGGTCGAACCATCTGGATTCATTCTCTCATTTCAGGAATATCAAAAGTGCGGATAGATTTAAAGAGTTTTCAGATCCCCAGGCCTGGATGCTATTGGCTGGAGATTCAGGGACTGAAAGAATCATCCGATAGTGATACGGAGCACCGCATTGTTTTCATGAAACCCTATCTTTTTCGGACGATAGGGTATATCCTTGGAATCCTATTCTCAGCCTTTCTTTTTATTGGAAGCCTGGTGCTTTTTTTCCTGAATCTGTTCTTCATGAAAAATAAAACGGGATAATACATTTATTTAGAATATGTTTCTGATCTGCAAAAATGATGATGAATTAGAAAGTGATATAATCCCGAAATTCGCTCACGATGACTATACGATGAATTTTCTACAGGGAATCCTATTAATTCATTTTAGTTTTTCTTCTCTTTTTTAAAAAAATGAGTCCTCAATAGAATTAAAGAAAATACAGGGATAGATAATGAAAAAATCGAAGAATGTTGATTCGAAAGAAGTTGGGTTGGAGATGGGTTTAATTATCTTTAAATATTTTTTTAAGAAGGAACATTTGCATTATGGATATTGGACGGATGATCTCTCAATTGAATTGTCTCATCTGCCGCATGCACAGGAGAACTATTGCAATTTCCTGATATCTCATATTCCAGCTAATACTAAAACTATTCTGGATGTTGGCAGCGGGGTAGGTAGACTGGCAGAAAAGCTGATCAATTCAGGTTACAAAGTAGATTGTGTCTTGCCCAGTGCGGTTCTGACAAAACATGCCCGCGAGATTTTGGGAAGTAAAAGCCACATTTTTGAATGTAAGTTTGAAGAACTGAATACCGAAAACCGGTACGATTTGATTGTATTTGCAGAAAGTTTTCAGTATATCAACCTGGAGAAAGCACTGCAGAATTCCTACAAATTACTCAATCCGGATGGACATCTTCTCATCTCCGATTTTTTCAAAACTGAAGCGAGTGGAGAAAGTATTCTGGGAGGAGGACATCACCTGGTAAAATTTTATGAAACGATTACCAATTATCCAATCAGAAAAATGAAAGATATCGACCTCACCGCTCAAACTGCTCCTACGCTGGATTTAGCCAATGATTTGCTCGTGCAGGTAGGTCTCCCTATCTGGAACTTAATCAATGATTACCTGAGCAGCAATTATCCTTATCTTTCAAAATTCTTGCACTGGAAGTATCAAAAGAAAATTGCCAAGATCAATCGTATTTATTTTAGCGGAAAACTTAATTCCCAAAATTTTGCTATTTTTAAATCGTATCGGCTCATGCTTTTTCAAAGAGTAAATCCCTGACGATATGAAAATCACCAAATGGCCTTTATTTTCAGATCAGTTAACAGGTCGCTCACTCATGAATTATTATTAAAAAGCCCAATGAAAAAGAAAAATTGATTCCTCAAGAGAAAAAATGTGATGTATTATTTATAAGATAGAAGGGTGAGTAAATTATTACAGATTTTAATATTTCAGATTCAGTTTACATTGGTTTAGTCGTAAAAGGATTAATATGCCTGCTATGAACTTATGGAGGAAGTCATGTTACGAACTATCACCCGCCGAAGTTTTCTGAGAAAATTTACCCTGGCTTCTCTCACGATGGCCGTCTATCCACCCTGGCGAGTAGAAGCTAAACCGTCTTTTGATGTAATTATTAAAGGGGGAACTATTCTGGATGGTACTGGTGGTCCGAGCTGGAGCGCCGACCTCGGCATCACCGGTGATACCATTTCTGCTATTGGTTCCATTCCTGCGGAGCAGGGGAAAAAAGTAATTGATGGGCCCGGACTCCATGTCTGTCCGGGTTTTATCGACATCCATACTCATTCCGACGGTATAATTCTGGCCTATCCGGGCGCGGAAAGCCGGATTCGACAGGGTATCACCACCGAGCTTACCGGCAACTGTGGTGATTCTGCTGCTCCTCTGCTGGGTATCGATGCTGAGCGGCGACGGAAAGAATGGAAGGAAGATTCTGGCGTAGAGGCAAACTGGACGAGTGTCGCCTCTTATTTTGAACAGCTGGAAAATACCGGAATTGCCATTAATCAGGCCATGTTAGTGGGTCAAGGAACCTTACGGCGGAATGTGATGGGGTTGGTAAATCGACCACCAACTTCAGATGAAATGAAGGCATTGCTTTATGCCCTGGAGGAAGGTTTAGAGCAGGGGGCGTTTGGTTTATCCACTGGATTAGAATATGCTCCAGGCATATACACGTCTACCGCCGAAATTATCGAGATGGCTCGAGTGGTGGCAAGGCGCGATGGCCTTTATGCTTCTCATATCCGTGACGAAGAACGGCTTTTACTTGAGGCATTAAATGAAGCGATAGAGATCGGTCGTCACTCCGGAGCACGGGTGGAGATTTCCCATCTTAAAGCTTCCGGTCAACCGAACTGGAACAAACAGGAAGCCGCTTTAGCCCTTTTGGAGGCTGGTCGTCGTGATGGAATTAATGTTTTGGCCGATGCCTATCCGTATACTGCTTTCTCCACCGGTTTGAGCATCCTGTTGGAGTCGTGGGTACGAGAGGGGGGATCTTCTGCCATCATGAAGCGTTTGCGGGATCCTGAACAAAGAGCGCGTATACGTCAGGAGGTGATAGAGAAAGTTTCTGGTGATCTGGGCAGTTTTGATCTGATGGTGATCAGTCGGGTGCAAACTGAAAAGAACCGTTCAATGATTGGAAAAAGTATCACAGAAATCAGCCACCTCTGGAACATAGAACCAGTGGATGCCATGCTGCGTCTGCTGGAGGAAGAAGAAACCTCTGTATCTTTTATTGGCCATGCCATGAGTGAAGAAAATGTGGAGCGAGTGTTAGCTCATCCACTGGTGATGATTGGTTCGGATGGGTGGTGTATGGCACCGACTGGCAAAGCGGCGGAATCGCGTCCTCATCCTCGTTCCTATGGAGCATTCGCCAGAATACTGGGATACTACTGTCGAGAAAAGAAATTATTCGATCTCCCAACGGCAGTAAAGAAAATGACCAGCATGCCTGCCAGCCAAATCGGCCTCAGAGATCGCGGGCGTATTGCGAAAGGAATGAAGGCCGATCTGGTGATTTTTAGTGCAGAAAACGTAAAGGATGAAGCCACTTTTGAGTCCCCTCATCGCTTTGCAAAGGGAATTGAACAGGTATTAGTGAATGGTAAATTGGTGATTGAGAAAGGAAAGCAGACTCCCGTTCGTCCGGGACGCGTCCTGCGAAAATCATGATAATTTTTCCTTTCTGTAAATAGAAATGTTTGGTTTCATTCATAATAATGTGATTGCAATCCGCATCATAAAAAAATATTCTGCGTACATTTTATCGCCTTAATATCAAGTGAGCTTAGCATAAGAAAGAGAAAAGATGACCTTGCGTGACATTAATCCGCCCAACTATTTTCTTCTGTCAATTATTTTAATAATTGCCTTCCATTTTATTCTTCCTGTTGCACGGCTGTTGAAATTTCCCTGGAATCTCCTTGGACTTCTTTCGCTGATGGCAGGCGTCTATCTGAATCTGGCTGCTGATCAACTTTTTAAGAAATATCGAACCACTGTGAAGCCACTGGAAAAATCCAGCTATCTGGTAACAACCGGTGTTTTTCGCATCAGCCGAAATCCGATGTATTTGGGGATGGTATTATTTCTTGTTGGCTTAACTTTCTTGCTGGGGTCACTTACCCCCTGGCTGTTCGTCATCGTTTTTGCGATTTTTCTGGACAGGGTGTTTATTAATTTCGAAGAAAAAAATCTGCTCCGCACGTTTGGAGAAGAATGGTCGGCATATCGAAATAAGGTGAGACGCTGGATTCTTTTCTGAAAAATTTGTAACAAAAGATAATAATGGATGAAAAAGAAATAATAACCTATTTGGAACGGGATAGAATCAAAAACGTGAGTCTGCTGTACTTCATGCAGAATAACCCGGTGCACTATGTCAAAAAGATAGGTGATTCGGTTGTTTTAAAGGGAAGAAGTGATCAGGATTGGACTTTTATCAGTTGTTATCAACCGACAGAGTTGGTAACTATCCTGGAAAGTCTGGGCAGGAACGATCGCTATTTTGCTTCTCTGGAAAGCTGGATGATGCCTTTCTTTCATTCACGTTTTGCCATTGAGTGGATGTTAACCACTGCTCGTTATTACCTTCCGGAGAAGGTTATCGTGGAATTGCCGTCACACCTTCCGATTCGACCACTCCGGGCAGAGGAAGCCGCTTATATTTATGAGCACTCCGATTATCAAAGTTTTACCTCTGTGGATTATCTGAAAATGAGAATTGAAAATGGTCCATCGGCCGGAATCGATCAGGAAGGTCGGTTGGTTGCCTGGATACTTACCCACGACGACCTGGCCATCGGTTCCCTGCATGTGCTGGAAAGTGCCCGGCGAAAAGGGTATGCTATGCTCCTTACTCAATATATGATTGTCAAACTTCGCCAACAGGGAATTATCCCATTTGTGCAGATTGAACCAACCAATGCCGCATCTCTCAAATTGGTCGAAAAGATAGGATTTCGGTTTGATCGGGAAGTGAATTGGGTGGCTTTGAAATAATAAAAATGATAAAGCAAGTAAGCCAAAATGAATGGAAATAGAGCATCCGAAGTCAAAAACTGAAAAATAGATGGATGAATCTCAGAAAATAGCTGAGTATTAAATGAAAGAGAAATTGATAAAATTTCTTTTTATGGTTCTGACGGTAGGTATAGGAGGATGTTCTGCTCATTCAAAAATTAACATCCAGGCTATCCACCCACGTTCTCCACTTCCGACAACCAGGACCATTGAATATGAAAGCTTTCGGGATGCGATGAGAGATGTCGATCTAAATTATGCAGAGACCCATCCCCTTCTTCCAGAGGGAAAAAGTTTTTACCAGGCCCTAAAATTCATCTTGCAAGGTGAAGAGGAAGCAGCCGGAAGAATATTGCGCTCACTTCATCATTCGGCTACTGATTCACTCCTTCGTAGCGATGCCGAGCTTTTGCTCTACATGCTATTCTTTTATCAGTCCAATTGGCAGGAACTTTTAACGCTTGATTCACTTTCCAGCACAGGTTCTGAAAACAGCGATTTGTTGTTACCCCGCGCCTATCGTACCTTACCGAAAGAAGTATATACCTTTCATAGATCATCCTTTACTTTGCCCATTAATTTTACTGCATCAGGAATACCGACTGTTGAGGTAAGGATAAACGGGATTCCTAAAAAATTTCTGTTAGATACTGGAGCAGGAATGAGTGTCGTATCCTCCAGGGTGGCTAAGGAGTGTCAAATGAGTATATTGATTGGTCAAGAATCTGAAGCAGGCACCAGCACCAGTATAAAAGTGAAAATTCAACCGGCAGGTATAGAGGAATTGACCATTGGTGATCTTACCATAAACAATCATCCGGTGATAATAATTGATCAGAAGGACCTACAGTTTAAATGGCTGGGAATATTCACAATGATGAAAATAGATGGAATCATTGGCTGGAACGCCATAAAAAATCTTTTCATAGAAGTTGATTACAAATCTAAACGTATCACTTTCAAAAAGCCTGAATGGGCGGGAAACGCTAAAATGAATTTTTTTATGCTGGGTGGATATCCGGTTGCGCGATTACGATCGGAGGATGGAATTCCCCTTAATTTTGGAGTGGATACCGGTGCTCGTCAGAGCTGGATCACTGAAAAATTACTAAAAAAAATGAATACTGCCGGGTGTCAAAAAATTATGAAAACCATTGGTTCAGCAGGGGGAAAAGAAAAGATTGAATCGCAAGTGATACCTGAATTGAAACTAATTTTTAATGATTATCTTCTTACCTTCCACAAGATTGGAACGCGGCCAACCAAACTGGATGAATTTGTTGAATTAGATGGTGTGCTGGGAGGAGATATATTCGAAAACGGCACAATCCGCATTGATTATGTTAATAGAATTTTTGACCTGTATATCCCTGATCTTCCTTTGAGTCGGTGATAATAAAGAAAAGTTCTACTATGATTGATTTTAAAGTGCATCTATCTATGTATTGCATCAAAAGAATGGTGTTCTACAGAAATGTTTGAATGATGTAAAATGCCATTTTAAAAAACGTTTAATTGTAAGGTCTGGATTCTGATTAAATTTACATATTGCAGAAATATTTCGGGAGCATGAAAAAAATGAAGCATAAAAAAGCCATCTCGGTTTTAGTTATTCTAATTGTGGTTGCATCAGTAGTTGCTACCACAACTGGCATTTTTTCCTCACAGGGACCCGGGTTGTATGATTATGGATCTATTCGCGGGAAGAATATTTCTATCTATGGCAAAGGACTTTACCAGCACATGTCGGCCGAAGTGGCAATCCAGGGAATCGCTCAGGATTATGTTACTCTGTTGTTGGGAGTTCCCCTTTTGCTCATATCGCTCTTCCTGGCCAGAAAAAATTCATTGCGTGGTCTCTTCTTGCTTTCCGGAACCCTGGCCTATTTTCTGGTAACTTACCTTTTTTATCTGGCAATGGCTATGTATAACCGGATGTTTCTGATATATGTTGTTTTGCTTGGCACTTCCTTCTTTGCATTTATTCTCACTTTATCTTCATACCAGGTAAAAGAATTAACTGAAGTATCCCATTCAGAAAACATCTTTCGCGCCGCCGGCTGGTTTCTGATAGCAAATGCTTCTTTGGTTGGATTGTTATGGCTCAAGGTAGTAGTTCCTCCACTGTTGGATGGTTCAATTATTCCAGTTGAAGTACAGCATTATACCACTTTAATTGTACAGGGATTCGACCTGGGACTTCTGCTGCCAATGGCCATCGTCTCCGGGATAATGGCCATTAAAAAACATTTGCCTGGTTATCTTTTCAGCGCTATTTATGTTATTTTTCTGTCGCTTCTCATGACAGCTCTATCGGCCAAAATTCTATTTATGGCCAGAGCAGGGGCAAATGTAATTCCAGCCGTGTTTATCATACCGATCATCAATCTTATCGCGATTATTTTTATGGTTTTAGTACTGAGAAATATCAAATCTGGAACTAAGATTCCCGTAGGAAACTGATTTCTTCCCCGGGGAAGTATACAATCAGAAGAAACTGTACAGAAATATTCAATTTTTATTTTTGCACCAGTTATTTTATTCGCCTCAAATTTGATTTTATTTCTGAAATCTGACCATCTTCCCTGGCAGCGATTCCTGCGGCTTTTTTAATTTTATTAATTTTATTTTCCGCTATTTTTATTGTATGTTAACCGAAATTTGGAACGGTGACCATGGATTCCCTGTTTATCAGTCGGGTTCTGCTTTCTTTTTTCATAGCCGGCGGATGGATAGCTCTCGCCACCCTGCTGGCCGAAAGACTGGGAAGCAAGTTGGGTGGCCTGATTACCAATCTTCCCTCTAATATTTTGATCAGCTTGATCTTCATCGCTCTGACTCAGGGCACACCTTTTGTTAAAGAAGCAGTGCCAGGTATCCCCATCGGAATGTTGATCGACACCCTCTTCCTTCTAACTTTTATTATTCTTTTAAAATACAGTTTGTGGATTTCAATTGTTGGTTCTTTGTTCTCCTGGTTTATTATGGCCGTTATCGCTGTTAAAGTCAATTATCATCAATTGTATCCTAATATTGCTATTTACCTAATAGTGACAATCTTATCATTCATGTTTCTAGAAAAAGTCATAAAGATTTCATCTCTTCCCCAATCGGCCAAAAAATATTCCGGGGTTCAGATTTTAATGCGAGCTTTCTTTGCCGGGGGAGTGGTGGCTACAGTAGTTCTCATCTCCAAATTTTTTCCTCCGTTTGTGGTGGGAATTTTTTCTGCCTTTCCAGCCGTCTTGCTATCTACTATGGTTATTTTAGCTCTGAACCAGAGTCGAGAATTTGCCCGTGCCACCGGAAAAATACTCATACTTTCTTCCACTAACATTGTAGTCTATGGTCTGGCAGTTTACTGGAGCTATCCCCGCTATGGAATAATTCTGGGAACTTTCATCTCGTTTTTACTGGCTGTTTTTTGGGTGTGGGGTTTTCGACCGTTTATTCATAAACTTTCGTAAAGACAGTCTGATTTTAGTCATCCTATAGATTGATCGAACACAGATATGTTGAGGAATAGCAGGAATGTCTGATAAATTTGAACTATCGATTGCCGACTCTTTAGAAATCGATCCTCGCCTGTTGAAGTATCTGCCTTCCCTTCTACAAGATTTATGGGCACTGGGAAGCTCAGTGGATATTATTGTTCAGGCAATTCGGTCGCTCCAATTACCGGGAAATGATTTCTATGCTCTGGATCTGGGTTGCGGGAAGGGAGCCGTATCGGTCCGATTGGCACAGGAATTTGGCATCCGGATGCTGGGAATCGATGCCATGATCCCTTTTCTGGACGTAGCGAGAGAGAAAGCTCGTGAGCATCAGGTAGAAAATTTATGCCAATTTCAATTAGCTGATCTGCACGAATTTTTAGAACAGGATAGAGAATTTGATCTGGTCATTCTGGCCTCAATGGGAGGAATTTTAGGGGATTACCGTCAAACAGTGTCTAAACTCCGCCGACAGGTTCGGAAAAGAGGTTATATCATTATTGATGATGGCTATTTGCGGAAAGGGAAAAAATTGAATCGCAAAGGATATGAGCATTATCGCAATCATAAACAGACGATTGCGGATTTAACATCACGAGGAGATTATTTGATACAGGAGTCGAGCACGGAAGATTTATCTCATCAAATTAATCAGCAATACTTTAAAGTAATTTCAGAGCGAGGAAGTCAGTTATCTGCTTCCCATCCTCACCTCAAAAACCTTATCAGAACCTATATTGATCTGCAGGCAGAGGAAAATCGAATTATCGAAGATCACATCGTCGGCACTTTATGGCTGTTACAAAAGGAAGAAACCACCTAATGACCGAAATGAATTCTAAGATTCAGAGATACCTGCAGAACATTCCTCCGATTTGCATTGGAAGGAGATATTCATCCATTTTTTACTATCACTTTTTTACGATTAAAGACAAAGAAAATAAAATAGTCAATAAAAACTATAGGAGAGGCTAAATGAAACTGTATGCGAGTGACATCATCCTGTTTCTGATGTTCTTTTTGGTGGTGGTGGGAGTGAGTATGTACAAGAGTCGTAAAGAGGAGACCGGCGAGGATTTCTTTTTAGCCAGTCGCGGTTTGCTATGGCCGTTTATTGGGTTATCATTGATTGCGGCCAATATTTCTACCGAGCATTTTGTCGGGATGGCCGGGCAGGGAGCAGGCAACGCCGGCATGGCTATTGCCAGCTATGAATGGATGGCCGCGATCTGCATGGTGCTTGTCTGTCTGTTTTTTTTACCGCGATTTCTGCGGGCTGGTATTTATACCATGCCAGAATACCTGGAATATCGCTATAACTCTACGGCTCGCAGTCTCATGGCTTTTTACACCATGCTCATCTATGTCTTTGTGACTATTTCGGCGGTGATTTATTCCGGCGCACTGGCTTTGAATACAATCTTTGGGATCAAACTTATCTACGCAGTCTGGATGATTGGAGGTATCGCCGCCTTGTATACCACCTGGGGTGGTCTGAAAGCGGTGGCCTGGGCCGATCTTTTCCAGGGTTCAGCTCTAATTTTGGGTGGAGCCATTACCATGATACTTGGTTTTTTCGCCGTGGGGGGAGTGTCTACCTTTTTTGAATATAATGCCAATAAATTACATATGATTCTTCCTGCTGATCATCCCGTCCTGCCCTGGACGGCATTAGTCATCGGTTTATGGATTCCTAATTTTTATTACTGGGGATTGAATCAGTATATCACTCAGCGAACTCTGGCTGCTAAAACTTTACGGCAAGGACAAATTGGGGTGATCTTTGCTGCTGGCCTCAAATTAATCATTCCTTTCATCATAATCTTTCCGGGTATTATGGCGTACCAGTTGTACGGGGATCAATTAACTGCTGCGGGTGCTACCACAGATTCAGCGTATCCCTTGCTAATCCGCAATCTAATCCCCACTGGTTTGCGAGGATTTATTTTTGCGGCCATCGCAGGGGCAGTGATCAGCTCTCTGGCTTCCATGTTGAATTCTGCTTCTTCCATCTTCACCATGGATCTTTATAAACAACATATAAATAAAGAGGCAGCTGGCCGATCCCTGGTGACGATGGGGAGAATAACTACCGTCATTTTTGTTATTATCGGTTGCCTGATCGCTCCCAATCTACGACATCCCAGTCTGCAAGGAATTTTTACTTACATTCAGGAATTTCAGGGATTCATTTCACCCGGTATTTTAGCAGCTTTTGTCTTTGGATTTATTTTTCCTAAAGCTCCTCCCAGGGCCGGAGTAACCGCTCTTATTTTAAATCCCATCGTTTATGGACTATTGTTGATATTTTTCGGAAACCTCCCGCTGTTTAATGAACTGGGATTAACCATTGGCAGAATTGCTTTTCTCAACCGAATCGCCATTACTTTTATCATCATCATTGGTGTAATAGCACTGCTCAGCTATTTACGTCCCCTCCCCACACCAAGAACCTTGCCCGTACGTCAGGGATTTGATATGAAAGCCACTCCGGTAGTAAAATGGTTGGGAACAGCTGTAATTGCTATTACCTTAATTCTTTATGTGATATTCTGGTAAGGGGAGTGGTTAAAATTCAACTGGATGAAGTAAATGAGAGTTTACTCTTTGTATTGTTTACTGTAGAAGGGCCCGGCTTTAAGATCATGCATTTTTTTCAGATATTGTTGAGCTAGTTTATTGTTGTTTTGCCGCTTGTAAAAATGTATGAGTTCCAGGTAGGCATCAAAATTTAAGGGAAAGATTTCTATACTTTTCCGGAAAGCTTTCAAAGCCTCCTTTTGTCGCTGGGTACGACTGAGAATAAGCCCCTTGTAAAAATAAAATTCCGATATTAACTCAACAGGAATTTCGTTTTGGTAGGGATTCGTTGCATTTAATAGGCGTTTTTCTTTTTTCGATTCTAAGAAAATTTTCCCCCGGTGTAAAAATTTTTCTGTTTCTTCCCATCTCCCTATTAGATATAAAGATTGAAGGAGAATATTTAATATTTTCAAATTATTTTTATTCGAATCTATCAAAGCGATTTGTTCAGTAATTCCGGTGATCGGATCATTCAGTCTACATCGTAAGTGACTGAGGTAAGCCTGGATTTCTTTATTATCTGGAGCGACAGCAACTGCAGATTGGAATACCTGCTGAGCTTCAATCAATTTTTCCTGTTTTAAAAGTATCTCTCCATAGATGAATAAAGCTTTGACTTCCCTTTTGCTCTGAAGGACTTTATTTACAATTTCAATGGCTTCCTCATGATAGCCTTGCTTGAAAAAACAATGGGCTGCCCCACTATACGCGTCATAGAGTGTGGGATTTAGTTTACTTGCCTGTAAAAAATAGTTTTTAGCCGCTCCTAAATTTCCTTGAATTTGTTCTAACTTTGCCAGTTCATAATATAATTCGGCTGATAAGCTATCGTGTGTTATACCTTTAAACAGGATATTTTTACTCGTGTTTATATTTTCGGTTTTTATATATTGAGCAATCGCCAGCCACTTCCAGCTCGATCCTTCTTCCTTATTAATATTCACTGCTTGCCCGAAGATATTTATTGCGTGATCAACCTCTCCTTTTACCATCAGAACTTGTCCCAGTATGTGAAAAGCTGGAATAAAGCTTGGTTCATCCTTTAGCACCTTTTCAATCGTTGAAATTGATTGGTCCAATTGTCCAGCATCAAGAAAGTTTTCTGCTCGGTGAACTCTGGCACTAAGTATATTTTCTCTTATATCGGCTTTATTGCCTAAGTATTCAATAAAATGAAGGAGTTCGGGATCTTTTCTTGCCAGTTCCAAGCGGGTATGTCCATGATAGAGCTTCTGATCCGGTCGTTTTTGCTGAGAAACATAAGCCTCTACTCCCACAGCAAAATACTCATATTCATCACTGCGAGCATACACATCCAGGCATTTATTTTCTGCCAATGCCTGATAAAAAAGATTTTGGATAGTTTTCTTTTCGGTCTGGGTCAAAGCAAAAATATGAACTTGATGGGCAAACTCGTGAGCGATTTCATTAAATTTAAAATGCAAAGCATCCCAGCATGACCCAATGCAAGACGTAGCATGTTGTCCACCATTTCCACGAATATCATCCCATAACCGTAGATCAAAAGTTCTTGCTCCCCGCAGAAATTTACGGCTCTCTGCATCAGTTAATTTTTCATGCAAGGGTAATATATAAAATGTTGCTTCCGCCGAGTCCAGAGCGGGCAAATATTTCACTAAGGGAGAAATGGAAAATAAAATTGACTTTTGTACTGTGGTTGACAGAGTGGCGTAATTTGTGAATACTTCTCGTAGAGATGGAAATTCAATTAATGGAATTTTCGATAATAATAGATTGGATTTTTCAAAATCAACAGAGTACTGGTCAATTTTAGAAGCCAATACTCTAGATACACCATTATGAGCGGTGCCATAATCAGGGTATTGTTCCACTATTTTGTTGAGATAAATTAAAGATTGATCCAATTTTCCCTGAAGCCAGGCAATAGATCCCAAACCCAGCCAACCAAAGATATTAGTAGAGTCAATCTGAATAAGCTGTTGAAATAAATGTTGGGAATTTTCATAATCAGTTTGTTCAAACGCCAAATAAGCCTGCTGAAGAATTTTTCCTGCCCCTGTGTTGGATTTTTCAAATTCATCTGGATACTGGAATGGCGAATAATGCTGATCTGTTATTCCCTGTCCATACATACGATGAGCCTGGAGATTAAATCTATCGAATTTTAGAGCCAGGCGGAGTTCATCTCCGGCTGCATAAATATTTCCTTCTCGGAAGTATACATATCCTAGCAAAGTATGAGCGTCAGAAGTAAAGTAATCGCAATGAAGGGCTCTATTAATATATTTCTTTGATGAATCTAACCTGGATTCATCAAAAAACATTCGTGCCAGCCCGGTTAATGCATGGCCATTATCTGGAGCAAGGAGAATAGCACGTTTATAAAATAAAAGAGCTTCGGCATTTGATGATAATAGATAGGAAATATATGCTTTCTTTGTCCAGGCCTGGCTGTCCAGGCTATCGGCTTTTAGCAATACTGTAATTAACGAGTCTGCAGTCGAGAGGTTCTTCTTAATGATGAAGAGATCTGCTAATGCTAGACGTGCTTCTCGATTATTTTTATCTCTCTCCAGCAATCCACGAAAAATATTTTCTGCCTCAGAGAACCGATAAGTGCGCTGGTAAAGATAACCCAATAACAATAGTAATTTGTCATCTGCGGGTTTTTGTTGAAATAGAATGCCCAATTCTCGTTCAGCTTCTTCCCAATTACCTCTCTTCATAAGCAGCTGAGCTAACTGAATTCTTATTTCAGTATTAGCATAATCTTCCCGCAATCTCTTTTTTTGAAAAGTTATTAATGAATCTAATTCAGAATATGATTGGATAGCTAAGTTTTCACGTGGCCAGCCCTCCCTCACCGATAACAAACTTGTCACGAGTATTATGAAACCCAACAAGCAGGAGGTTGATGCTTTGATTATCTCATGAAGAAAATTTTTGAACTCAAACATAATGTAACTTTTATTTCCTATGGATTGTTTTTTAAAAGAGTGTGTTTGTTTTGATACATTCCATTAAGATGATTCATTTTCCATTTGCCCGGACCGAATTACGGTTTTTGAATGATTTTATGTCATGTAAGAAAGGATCAGTCTTTTATGAACATCATTACATATTTCTAAAAAGCGAGTTTCTTAAGGCAATTTTTCCTTATAAAAATTAAATAGGGCTGAGGATTTATACAATCATTTCAAGATGGTCATTTTTCTAACTAATCGGTATTCCTTCTCAATGCTGAGAACATAAAAGTATATTCCGCTGGCCAGGGGTTGTCCATTTTCAGAAGTTCCATCCCATCTCAAAGTATGAAGACCTGCTACCTGCCATTCGTTGACCAGTCGTTTCACTGGATTTCCTCTTACATCGTAAACAGTGAGCGTTACTTGTGAACGGACTGGAAGCTGGTATTCTATTCTGGTGACAGAGTTAAATGGATTAGGATAATTGGGGTGGAGAATGAAACCAAAAGAATTAGATTCCATCTCATCCTCAGCCAGTGAAGTAGAAGGGACAACAGTAAGCTGCCATTCCACTGCATCTACCATCAAATAGTCTGGATCATTGATGACGAGGTAAGTAGAATCGAAGATCACGGCCATCACCCGGTAATTACCGGTACTTGAGGGAGTATAATAAAAACTATCAGAAGCCGCTCCGGGTTGCCTGACATTATTAATATACCAGTGGGTACGAACTGTGTGATTCATCGGCTGTAGTGGTTCGATATAAAATAGTTGAGTGTCCCCAATCGCTAAAGTTGGATTATTAGCGGGAAAATAATCTTCATATAGTTGAACATTAACATTAATCGATTTCGCCAATTGTTCGCCACAGACCACACAAAAAGAATTCTGTAAAGTGTTCATCGTACACTGGTTATTTGTGGGACGAAAATAATTGGACCAGCTGCAACCAGGAAAGGCGCCCACTCCAGGAGACCCGATCGTTATCCAGGGATGCCATTTGGGAGTAGTAGAATTATTATCACAATTACATCCATTAACCGTGCCAGGTTGATTGGCGTACAGGTATTCATCCAGAAGATATCCAAAGCTATGTCCAAATTCGTGATTAAATACCCATCTTCCCCAACTCCCGTTGTAAGATATGGAGATTGTTCCGCCCGAACCTCCATAAACGGGGTCATTGATTAAAACAATAATTTTATCATAATAAGGGAAAGTAGTCTGCGCGATATTATAGATGGTATCGAGATTTGCACAAATCAATCGAGGGATATTGTCACAGTTGTAGGTAGCATTTAGAGCGGTATTGCGATAAACTGGCGGTTGCAATTCCGGGTGATCCGCTCCCCGTTCCTGTGAGATGACATAAACAAGATGAATGTTAAAAAAATTATAATACTCATTGTAGGGAGAAGTACCAAAGAGATGATTGATAAAAGAGATAACATCGTTTCGAAACAGAGTAGAATCTTCTAGGATATAACCATCTCCCATAAAAAGTAGATCTATTCGGTTGTCAGGATTTCCATTGTAAATCAAAGTCTCAGTCTTTACTTCCTGTTCATTGGTGAGATGATCATTTTTACTTAATAATTCTCTAACAGATACTTCAAAAATTTTTTCTGATTCTGGTGAGTAAATTGAGAGTAGGTTAGCTTTCTCCAGATAGGGGATTTTCAAGTTAATGATTCCATAGGAATTTTGTACAAAACCGCCATTCAGAGTATGATTTTCTGCATCATAACTATCATGAAAGATGATCTGAGGATTGCGGAAGTTTTGTCGGTAAATCACTTCATTGTTTGTTGTAGTGACTTTTAAAGTGTATTCATCTGGCAGATAACTCTGGATACTTGTCGATAAAACACCCTGAAATATCCTGACGTTTCCTAAAAAAACATAATTCTCCAGAAAATGAAGGTTAAAACTTATCACAGAGCTATTCAGCCGATTGTCAACCTCTTCAGGTTTGATTACCAGGCTGTTTTGAGCCGACAGTTGTTTATGGAATGAAAAAAATTCAATAGTCAGCCAACAACCCAGAAGAAGAAAAGAGAGAAATTTGTTCAATTTAACTTCCTTATTTTGTGAAGGGTTTTAATATACTTTTTAGTTCAGCTTGCCAGATAATTTTTTGTTGAGGTGATATCATTTTTAACGTACGGAGATGAGTAAAGTAAGGAACCTTTAATTCTAAGATACTTTCAGGGAAAGTAATCTGTCCTCCGCTTAAGTTCGTACTGCTGGAATCTATCTGATCATAATAAGTTTTCCCGGGAGTTGGAAAATAACGGACAAACAACTTCTGATTTAGTGAATCAAGCAGAACCAGTTTAAAATCTTCGCCTTCAATTTTCTGAGATTTTACAGGTAATTTCCCGGGATATACTCTCACCTGCTGCACATTGACAGAATCCTTAACAAAATAAAAACGAAGTACCAGATATTCAGTTGGTTGTTCGCCTACAGATTGTGGGGAGTACTTTTCTGGTATCTCAGATGTATGGCGGGTTTTCTCGCAACCTGACAATGAGTAGATGAGAAAGAATAGGATTCCACCCCAGAAAATATTTTTACAGTTACCTATCATAATCTTTCATGCAGGTCTAAATAAAAAACTCCCGACATTTATTTTATAATTATTTCTGTTTATAAATATCGGGAGTTTTTTTCAAAAATGCATTATTTTACTTAATTAGCATCAATTTTTTAATGGACTGAAAACCTCCAGCACTGAGGCGGTAGAAATATACACCCGAGGGAAGATGATGACCGAAATTGTCACAGCCATTCCAGACGATGGAGTGTCTGCCTGCGGTAATATTTTCATTCAGTAAGGTTCGTACTTCACGACCATTCAGATCATAAATTATCAATTTTACCCCCTGGTTAGAAGGTAAATTAAACTCAATTGTCGTGGATGGATTAAATGGGTTAGGATAGTTTTGAGCTAACCAGTATTCGTTCGGGAGCTGATTATCAGGTGGTTCTATGGAAGTAGCCTGCTCGTAAGTAACTACCATAAAATCATCAAAAATAACGTTTGCGGTGTTTAGCCACCACCCGCCTACCTGTATTCCTGGCCAGAGCGAACCCATATCTTCACCAGAAACGTATTCCAGGTCCCAATTCGCAGGCGGGAATGGTCCAGTCCAGACCTTTATTTTAAATGTATCAGCCATTACTTGAACAAGCACTTTCATCGTCTGACCAATTTGAATTTTTGTTAATCCGGTAACTTGCGTGATATACGCTGCCGCGGCCGGATACTCGCCCCGCATTAAATAGATTGCCCCGTTAGCTGGATACAGATTTACCACCCAGTATACAACACTATTATCCTTACAATTGATGATGCTGGCTGGAGTCCCACTTCCTTCCAGTCGGGTGCTGTAATAAATTCCATAGTGTGTTCCCAACAGATATGATCTGCTGGTGTCTCCCAGGGTCCAGGCCCAGGCATCATAGTATGGAGGACCTCCTTGTAAAATAAATTCTCCATTGACTACCGATCCCGTAGCGGGGGGGTAAACTTCCCAAACCCAGTTCTCGTTAAAGTTCCCATCGGAAAAATCATCAGTCCACAGCGTATCCGTAGCGTTCTGCGAAAAAACCACCGTAAAAAGTGCAAGAAGCGTACTAAATAGTAAAAATTTGTTCATCGCCAGTTCTCCTCACTTTAAGTTTTTCGTTTCATGAGGGATAAACCCTCTTGATTTTATTAAAAAATGAAATTAATTGATATTGAATGTACAGTTGTAAATGTGCCCAGATCAGAATAACCATATCCTAATTTAAACATAAAATTATGTAAATTACCTTTAAGGCCAATACCGAAACTTAATCCCTCTTCCTGGTAGTTAAATTTGTATCCCGCTCGCAGAGCCAGAAAATCTCTGAAGTAAGTCTCTGTTCCGAAATGTATTCGCTCAGAGTAGTCGTTAAAATGTAAAGCATCTAATGTAAAGCAGGTACAAATCCAATCATTAGACAACAAATCATATCGGATTCCAGCTACAAATTGCAGAGGCAATGGGAAAGCCTCAAATTTTCTTTCTTCCGAGAGCATGGTATAGGTTCCCTGTACCACCTTGGTGTTGAGGTAAGAACCTTTGAAACGCAAATCCTGACCAAAGTTTCTGATGACAAATGCCAGACTTAATCCATAAAATCCGGTTTGATATTGGGTCCCCACGTCAAAAGCTAATCCACGAGCATGATAGGTATAAATCTGTTCGTCAATGTATTTCAAAGTGATGCCAACCGAGAACGCGTCAGATAGATAACGAGCATACGACAGCCCGATAGCCAGATCGCGGTAGCTAAACATTTCACCGGTTCCTTCCTGCTGTTGAGTCGTAGTCACTGGCATGTCATCTGTTCCTAATTGGATGAATGATATAGCAAATGTTCCCAGACGAGAAATTCTCTGAGCATATATTAAGGCATCCAGGTTAATTTCAGCAATCCACGATAAGTGTGATAAAGTAATCTCTCTCTTACTGATGGTAGCCAGGCCACTTGGGTTCCAGTAAGCAGCTTCAGCATCATCAACCATAGCAATGAATGCACCGCCCATACTATTACCACGCGCTCCCACACCTAATTTTAAAAATTGAGCACCGCTGGTCCCAACTTTATTGAAACTCGCGTGAGCGGAAGTAAGAATGAAGAGGATAAAAATTCCGCCGATGATCAGGGTTCTTTTCTTCATTATTTTTCTCCCTTAATAATCGCGAATTTACCTGTTTTTTTCTCCCCTTTCTCGGTGACAACCATAAAAATATAAAGTCCGGAAACTATTGCTTGATTGTTTTTACTCATTAAATCCCAACTCTCATCGCCAGTTGGATTGACATCCGGAGTTGGATCCCCCTTAAGGTTATGATAAACAATATCAATTAAATCACCTGAAAGACTATAAATATAAATCGTGCATTTCTCTGGTAAACGGCTGAATAGGATTTTATTTTCGTAGTCATTTACCTCCCAGGTAGCATTGCCAATATATGGATTGGGTATAACCAAAATTTTATCCAGATCGTCTTCTGGAAAAGTAGTTGTTTCAAACCCGCGACGAATTTTTGATTTGGCTGACCATAGCGAACTCTGATTACCGTCTACGTCATATGCAGAGATGGCATAAAAGTTTTTATATCCCACCTGTGCCCGGTCCTGGAAATTTCTAACAGGGGGAACAGCATCCTGAAAAAGCAAACGCCAGGGACCATTGGGAGATAGGTCGCTTTTATATAACCGATAACCAGCGAAATCTGGTTGCAATTCGGCTTCCTCACCGCTCCAGTTTATGTTGATGATCGGTCCGTTAACCACTGCCGAGAGAACTGGAGTAGGAGGTGGAATTTTTGATGCTGAAATGCTGAAATTATTCTCCAGTAAAGATCTGGCATGAGTGAAGTTCGAAAAAATTTCCTCTCCGTTGCCATACACATAACAGAGTGTGAATTCCAGATCGCCCCCAGCTTTTATGGTATATGGACCAACACCGGAGAAAACATCCCATACGCCGGGAGCTGTACGCACGTCACCACTTACACTTTCTCGGATCCGATTGTACAGAGCATCTCGCGAATTGGGAATGTTGTCCCAGCGAAAGTAATGAAGGGTATTCCAGATTTGAGTGTTCGTTTCACCATCATCAGATGTGCCACCAGCGGGAACAGCTTTCATTAACGATTGCCCTAACCAGTAGGGAGAAAGACCTCGATCACCATCATCATCATACATATAGACCAGACCACTCTGGGCATCAAAAGCAACAATATCATCTAGATTTTTATTTTCGACCGTTTTTTCTCCACAATCGGCAGGCATACTTGAAGCTAACCAGAAATCGGTAATATCGGTAGAACCAGTGTTAATGAAGGTATATTGGACAATGATAAAATCGTCATAGTCTTCCAAACTCCAGGCCCGAAGTCTAGTATTTAGTTTGAGATGCCAGGGATTTCCGTTAAAATCGGCATTGGCTTCCCAGAAAATATGAAAATCGTCAGAGTCGTGTTGATCCCAATCCTCCTGTAGCGGGTCTACTCGCTGGAGGGCGAAAGTTTTTACTCCACTACCAGAGGAAGTATTCGCTCCTAAATCCACTACAATATTTTGCTGGGTACTGGTATTTCCTGAAAGAATCAGGGAGAAGAGAGAAACATAATAGTCTTCGCTTCCACCGGGATAGTCCATATAACCTATATACCCAAAATTAGTAGCGTATGGAAAACCATCGGTTCCAACCCATAATTTCCCAATTTGAATTTTACCTTCATAAGCAGAAGGTACAGTTATTTTACCAAATTGAGCCTGCAGCAGCTCAAGGTTGAGAACTATTGCCGCGATCGACCCAAAGGCAATTATTCTTAAATATTTTTCATTCATTGAATAAAACCCTTTTTTCATTTAAAAGTTGAAAACCATTCCGGCCCGAAATTCGCGATGAGTGTCATAAACAAGTGGATTATGCAGTGGGCCACCCCATTCTCCCGGATGCTCTTCCAGGTACTGAACGATAGGGACGTAGGTGCTCTCATCATTAAAGCGAGTTAAATTTTTTCGATCAAATAAATTGAGAACCTGCACGTACAGATCGATGTACGTTTTCCCTTTCGGAGAGATCACTTTGTTCATTTTGAGATCTATCCGAAAGATATCGGGAAGTCTTTTATCGTTATATTCCCATTGAATGGAGGTTTGTGGACCGGTGTAAGGCAAAGGTGAGCTATAATTCATTAGAATATTAATTCCATAATTTTCTCTTACACGATAATCGATATTCGCCACCAGACGATGACGAATATCCCAATCCAGTGGATAGTATTTTGTGGAGGGTAAAGTTTGATTACTGCGTCGCAGCAATCCATCGCGAGGATCGGAATAACGACCTTTGGCTATCATATAGGTGTAGCTTAAATAACCTGCCCAGCTTCGCTGACCAACGGGTCTTTTCTGAATGCTTAATTCAAATCCTCTCACATTCCCCCAGTCTTCATTGATATAGGTCTGGATTCCTACCGGCGCGTCAACCAGATCATCATCGGGATCGTTTGGATCGTCCACCGGTTTTTCAGGGTCAGATGGATCAGCAAAATTTTTTATATTGGTGAGATTATTAATATCTTTATAAAAAGCAGTAGCATTCAAAGCTAAACTGCGATTAAAGGCATGAGCCACACCCACTTCATAGGAAATCGTCTTCTCCCATTCTAAATCTGGATTACCAACAATAAACCAGTAATCATAACTAAAATTTTGATTAGTGTAAAGGTTATAGAATTGCGGAATTTGAACGAAATGTCCATAGCTAAAATGCATCACATCCCGCTCCATTATTGGATAAGATACTCCCAGACGTGGACTCAAATAATATTTAATGGAAGCCTTTTGAGTTTCTCTTAAGGTGGGCAGATCATAATCAATACCACCATAGGTCCATGGAGCAGGATTCGCTGGATAATGGATAGTATCATCAGCGGGATAAAAGGCATACCACAAATCTTTTGGTTTAGATGCGGCTGGATCAAATATATCTAATCGTAAACCAAGGTTCATAATCATTCCGCTGTATTCCATTTTATCCTGGAGATAGATACCCATTATTTTAGGCCTTACCGGTTTAAGATTTAACCAGTCCGGCATGTTTTTTCTAACCAATTTCCCATTTTCAATTACTAACTGCTGGTTACCATAGATGAAAGTATAGGGAGCTCCGTAAATTCCCCAGACTGTTAGATAGTTTAAATCGTAAAGCGAGGACTCAAAGCCGGTTTTTACGGTGTGGTTTTTTCCTAAAATTAAATTGAGATTGGCTTTCAGAGTATAGATCTGAGTAAGCTGATCAAAAAAACCGGTATAATCAGAATTTAACTCCAGGTAACTTGGTCTGACTGTAATATTGTTAATCGCATATGAACTTCCCCAGGTGTCGGTAGAGTCGGTAAAGTCTATACTGTTCCAATCTTCTGATTGCCGAATATCCCACCACTTTCCAGGCTGATGTTCATTATAATGACGATAATAATAACCAGCGCTGATGTCATAAAAAATATTTTTGTTTAAGAAATGGGTAAATTTAAGGGAATATTGTTGAGTTTTGGTTATACCTTGTGGAAAGTTTTGCGGTAGCAGACTATACTCAATTAAATAGCGGGTGATCTGGTTGTAATTATACACTGCACCCAGTGTTAGCTGAATATTCTGCTTGCTGTTTATATAGTTCAATTTGCCATTCATATTATAAATTTCAACTGGTTGATCTACTCTTTTGATGCCAGGATAACCGTCCTGAGCGGAGATAATTTCGCCAGAAAAAAAGAAACGGAAGTGTCGGTCAAAGGGAAAAGGTCCACCCGCACTACCCACCCAGCGGCGATAATCTGTACGGTATTTATCACCCTCAATGGGGACAGCCAGTTGTGCCTCAAACATTCCTTCATACTTTTCTCCCCCTTCGCGAGTAACAATATTGATAACTCCAGATTGAGCATTGCCGTATTCGGCAGTGAAACCACCACTCATAATGGAAACCTCTGAAATGGCTATACTCGGAACAGTGATTCCCTGGTATCCAAAGTGTACATCTTGCACGGGAAGCCCGTCAATTTCATAGATGGTTTCACTCACTCGTCCACCCCGCAGATGTAACCCGCGAAAATCAGTAGTTGCCCCCGCCGAGAGAGTTACTAACCTTTCAAAATTATTAACCGGCATAATTTTTAGGTCCTCAGCATCGACAAACTGAATGGTGCTGGTCTTATCTTTTTGAATGGCTGGCCGCTCCGCCACAATTTCAATCTGCTGCCCCTCCAGTACTGTGGGTTGCATTTGAAAATGAATGGTAGTAGTTTTATCAATGTTTACACTTACATTGGAAATGGTAATTGTAGTGTAACCAATCATCGAAGCTGTAAGTGAATACACCCCTGGAGGAACATTGGGAATGAAATAAAATCCATCGGGATCTGTTGCGGCACCAAGATGAGATTCCTGAATGAAAACGTTCACTCCGAATAATTTTTCTCCCGTCTCACGATCGGTTATGAATCCGTTAATCTTTCCGGTAGTACCAGCTATAAGATTAGCGATGAAAAATATCATCACAGATATTAAAGTCATTCTCATATAGAAACCTCACCATTTACTATCAAGATGGGAACAGATCAAGAAAAATTTATGTTGTTCTCGTCATTTCGAGAGCATAGAACCATCACTTTAACAGAAAACAGATACATGCCTGGGGAAAGATATCATACAACTTAGAATGCAGATGATCGCTATAGAAATGGAAGATAGGAGGAAGCAACATGTCATCTTTAACCTCATTATCTTGCATAAAATACGGATTTGAAAAAAAATATTCAATAAAATTAATTGAAATCTTTAAAAAATGCTCCCATAAATCGTTCCAGGCAAGGTGAAAACAGCACCAACAAGAGTGGGATAATAGATTATTTTAGTCATCTTCACCATCAGAAATAGATCTATAGGGAACGAATTCCACATACAGCTGTTGAATTTCTACCATGAATGAGTTAGATTTCGGTGGCATCAACTTAATGGATTGCCTTTGACAACAATAAAGATAGATGAAAATATTCTGGAGAGCTTACCATGTTTCTTCCATCGATCTCAGAACTAATTCCGGTGATCCAAACCGCTATTGGACCAATGATTTTAATTTCTGGGGTGGGATTGTTATTGCTCAGTATGACAAACCGTCTGGGACGTGTAATCGACCGGGTGCGTATCTTATCGCATGAAATCGATTCCGCTCCGGAAGAAATCAAGAAGCATCAGAATGAACAGATGATCATTCTTTTCCAGCGGGCCCGTTTAATCCGACTGGCTATTGCTCTTACCTCCATAAGTGCGCTCAGCGCGGCCATTCTGATCATCGTTATTTTCCTGCTAGCCTTACTGAAACTTGATCTTCCCTGGCTGATGGCCGGATTATTTATCATCTGTATGGGAAGCCTGATCGGAGCCTTGATCGCTTTTATTAAGGATATTAATAGAACTCTGCTTGCCCTTAAACTGGAAGTGCGTGGTACGGGGAAGAATATTGTCTGAATAACGAAAAATGCATCCTTGAAGAGATTGATCAAAAAGCTGTATCCTTTCTGGAAAATATTATTTTGTTTATCCCACTCAGAGGAATTTTTTTCCCAATAGAATAATATAGTGCCATGCTATCCAGGAATTCAACCCCGACTGAGATACAAAATGGGAATTGAAGGAAAGAATCAATAAAGTGCGAAAAGGTCATGAAATCGGCAGCGGCGAACAAAAAAATAGCGTAAATTTCACCTGAAAAAGAAAAAAGGAGAGCGACATGGTAAAAAGTTTTCTCATTTTTCTTTTGTTCGCTTTTCTGCTATACTCCCCACTACTTTATCCACAAGTGATTGAATTAGCGGGTCCCTGGTTATTTAAAACCGGGGATCAAGTGGAATATAAATTGCCAGAGCTGAATGATACCGATTGGTCAAAAATAAAGATTTCTTCCCACTGGGAAAAGCAGGGTTTCCCGGATTATGATGGATTTGCCTGGTATCGCCTGCATTTTGTGGTCGATAAAAAATTTTTAGAAAAAGAATTATACCTTCTGCTGGGTAAAATTGACGATTGCGATGAAACGTATCTTAACGGCGTTCTTATCGGTGGTTTAGGAAAATTTCCTCCTGATAACCAATCCGCCTGGAATGAACTGCGAGCTTATCGTCTACCAGCACATTTATTGAAGGAAAATAATGTACTGGCCATCCGGGTATATGATCAGGGTGGACCAGGAGGAATGGTGAGCGGAACCATCGGTATTTTTGATAAAAAAGGATATAAACAAGAGTTAAGTATGGAACCCCCGCCGAAGAAATCGTTCTCCCAGCTAGTGACCGCCAATGGACTTATTGCCGCCGTGTATAATGAGAAATTGCACCAGATCGAGTCGGTATGGCCCCATATCTTTCAGGCCTACGACTCGGGTGAATATGTTTCCCCCTTCCTTACTCGCCTTAAGGTGCAGACCCTCCAGCAGCCTAAACGTACTTATTATCTAAATAATTCTCAAATTATAACCGTCGATTATCCCAATTTTCAGGTTTACTACCTGGCCCCTTTTAGTCCCGCCGAAAAAATATTTTATGGAGTAATTATCGGGAAAAAAAGCAAGATCGAAAATCTGAAATTCGTTTACAATTATACTGATACTCACTTATTAACCGATTCGCTCCAATTTGAGCGGGATGATGGTAAGATGGAAAAATATTATATGTTCTCTTTTACTGATACCCATCATCATGATCAGCAGATTTTAATAAAAGCGAAAAATCGTTTATTAAATTCTCCGATTCCCCTGTTACAACGTGAGCTGAATTTTTTACGAGCGGTATATTCTCGTTGTAGATTTCCCTCTGAATTAAAATTCGATCTACAAAATCTATTAGAGCAGTCGGTTACCGTATTAAAAATGGCGCAGGTTCCGACGAATGAGGTTTTTCCAGGAGCGGCTGGACAGATAGTTGCTTCCCTTCCTCCGGGAAATTGGAACATAACCTGGATTCGTGATGCGGCCTACGCTGTACTGGCCATGAATTCGCTGGGAATGTTTGAAGAGGCCAAAAACGCTTTGACCTTTTTCCTCAACGCCGATGCCGGTCATTATCGGCATTATGTACATACCGACGGAAAAGATTACGGAGTGGGAATGGACTATCAAATTTCGATCTGCCGTTATTTCGGCATTGGAAAAGAAGAATCTGATTTTAACCAGGATGGACCAAATATTGAGTTAGACGGGTTTGGACTTTTCTTGCTGATCTTCAGTGATTATGTCGAGAAAAGCGGAGATGAAAAGTTTTTCAGACTGTACTATCCAGCGGTATCCGCACAAGTTGCGGATGTCCTGATAAACCTTATTCAAAGCAATGGCTTAATCAGGGCAGATTCCGGTCCCTGGGAACGACACCTTCCCGGAAAACAATTTGCGTATACTTCTATTACAGCGGCAGCAGGATTAAATAAATTTGCCAACATTTGCCAAAAATATAAGGCCGGATCCCCCATGAAATATTCTTCCGCGGCTTCTCACATTATTAATAGTATCAAAAATCATTTGGTGGTTGATGGTAAATTTATTAAAGGAAATATGGAAGCAAATGATCCCATGTCTTATGACTTCTATGATGGAAGCACTTTTGAAGCTTTTGCTCTCGGGCTTTTTGACGATCGGGATCTTTTCCGTTCTCACTTTGCTGAATATAAACGCCAGCTTGGGATATCGGGAAAAAGTGCAGGCTTTTCCCGCATCAATCAAGGGGACTGGTATGAGACAGCCGAGTGGCTGCTGCTGGATTTCCGTATTGCGTTATGCCTGCATACCTTTGGGGAATCGAGAGAAGCAATTAAAATGATGGACTGGATTATCTCACAAACCAGACGAAACTTTAACCTGATCCCCGAATTGTTCGATCGAAATACTGGCAAATATGAGGGGGCTATTCCTATGGTTGGTTTTGGAGCGGGCGCTTATATTGTAACTCTTCTGGAAATGTACAAATGATGGAATAAAATTTCTTTCAAGAAGAATCACAACATGACGGCTCAAATACACGATTCATTTCTTTTTAAGGATCAGGAGTACTCCATCGTTGGCGTCAATGGTCAGGGACTATTTTGTCCGATGGATTATGGTCTGAATCCTCTTGGACTTTGTTCGGCCTGTTGGAGAGGATTTTTATGCCAGTATTTTTTAAAAAACAGACGGTTGTACTTAAACTGGTTACGGATTAACCGCGGCCACGATGCTCAAACGGCACCGGTTGTGAATGGAGTTCATCCCGAATCTCCACCTGAGGATTATCCGATATTTGATACTTACTATAAAAATCTAAATTTAGAAATTATGTTCAGCGGTGGCATGCTATTGGGAACGGGATTTATTCATGAACTTTATGCCCATATGGGTTTTCATCCCGCCTGGAAATTTGAAACGGTGTATGAATTAATCTTTAATAAAGGAATCGTGGAGGAAATTTGGGATGTGAGTGAGAAAGTGACCAAAATTCGAAATGGAATGCTAGAAAAATCATCAGATCAGAAAAATATAAATGATGATGAAACGCTGATGAATTGGATAAAATCTACTTTTCGGTTGGATTATCGCTTGTAATGAAAGTATTGACACGACTTCATAAATTCCGAATCCAGAACACATTTAAGAAGGTGGTTATCGGCGATGGTAAAAAAATATTTTTTGGCATGGTTTCCGATGGTGTTCCTGGCCATCATAAATGGGGTATTCCGCCAGGTGGCCTATCGATCATTAGTTGGTGAATTGACCGCCCATCAACTGTCTACTTTAACCGGTATCATTCTTACTGGCATATATATCTGGCTCATCAGCAAACAATGGCCGTTGACTTCTTCTTCGCAGGCGCTATGGGTGGGATTCATGTGGTTGGGAATGACCATTTTATTTGAATTTGGGTTTGGTCATTACGTGATGAAAAATCCTTGGTCTAAACTGCTGGCCGATTATAATATCCTCGCTGGACGAGTATGGAGTCTCTTTTTACTGTGGATTACCATCGCCCCCTACTTATTTTATGTGGTGGGAAAAAGAAAAGGTTGAAGGGAAATTAGAATTTTATTTATCAAAAGAAAATGAACTCTTTTCAGAATAAATATTTTGAAGGATTTTCTCCGGCTACTCTGGATTTTCTCAGAAATCTGCAAAAAAACAATAATAAAACTTGGTTTGAAAAAAATAGGCCTCTCTATCAACAGGCGTTGCTCAAGCCTATGCGGGAGCTGGTCATGGATTTACAGGATACGATTTCCGATATCGATCCCTATATCGAAACCCGTCCCTTAATTAATCGGGCGATTTCCAATATCTACCGTGATATTCGCTTTTCCCGGGATAAAAGGCTTTTAAAAGATCGAATGTGGCTGGTCTTCAAGCGTCCCTCTAAAGAATGGACGGAAAGACTGCCTGCTTTCTATTTTGAAATTAACACCGAATCTTATCTATATGGAATGGGTTATTACAGCGCTTCGCCATCGCTCATGAGTGCCTTACGAAAATCTATTTTAACCAATCCTGCAAAATTTCGTAAGGCGATTGCTTTTTATCAACATCCCCGAAATAAATTGCGACTGGAAGGTGAATACTATAAGAAGCCACCGGTTCGCGATTATCCTCCTGATTTGAAAGAATGGTTTCATCTGAAAACATTTTATTTTGGTTGTGAAAAAAAACCTGACCGCCTACTCTTTAGTCGCCAATTGGCTAATGAACTTCGGAACGCTTTCATTCAACTGGCACCATTATATCAATTTTTAATTACATTGAGTCTTGATCCCAACCAACAGTGAATCAGGTGGTCAACTCATCACTACCAGAATTTAAAAAGGTATAGAAAGAAGAATCATAAAGAATTTTTTTCATATTATTCTGTCAGGTAAATTTTTAGTGGGGTTGATTGATAGAATTTTTCGTAATTAATTCAGGAGAGAAAAGAGATGCTCTCAGTTGAGGACGTTGTGAATAAATTAAAATCCAGGGCACGACCCGATCAGCTGGAAGGAATGGCTCGCTATGGCCTGACACCTGAACAGCGTTTAGGAGTAGCGGTGCCTGAGATGCGGAAGTTGGCTAAAGAAATCGGTAAGAATCACGCTTTAGCCTTGCAACTCTGGATGACCAAAATTCAGGAAGCGCGAATGGTGGCCGGAATGATTGGTGATCCGTTACAACTGACCGAAGCACAGATGGAAGAGTGGGTAAAGGATTTTGACTCCTGGGATGTATGTGATCAGGTATGTATGAATCTTTTTGATAAAAGCCCGTTGGCCTGGAAAAAAATAGAGGATTGGTCACAACGAGAAGAAGAATTTGTAAAGCGTGCCGCCTATTCTCTGATAGCCTGTCTGGCCTGGCATGATAAACAAACCTCTGATAAAGTATTTTTAAAATTTTTTCCGCTGATTATCAATGGGGCTAGCGATGAAAGAAATTATGTTAAGAAAGCGGTGAATTGGGCCTTACGTGGTCTTGGGAAAAGAAGTCATTTTTTAAATAAAAAGGCGATTGAAACCGCCAAAGAACTGCGGAAATTAAATTCTAAATCCGCCCGGTGGATTGCATCTGATGCCCTGCGTGAATTGGAAAATCCAGCGGTAAAGAAAAGAATTAAAAGATGATTTGCTATGAGAAAATCGAAGACGATAACATCATCCTCTTCGAATGCGGTAAGAAAAAGATCAGAACGAAAGCAGAATTTTACGACACGAAAAGTAAGCCTGGCACGCGCTCTTTCTAAATTAGGTTATTGTTCCCGCCAGCAGGCAATACGATTAATCAATGAAGGTCGCGTGCAGGTAAATCATAAAGTGGAAAAATCGCCTTCCCTCCGGATTGATTTAAAGAATGTGCATATACAGGTAGATGGAAATCCCATTAAAAATGTACTCCCGCTATATATCATGTTTAATAAGCCTCGTGGATTAGTAACAACGGTCAGTGATGAAAAAGGAAGACCTACCGTCTATAAATATCTGTCTGATTCTAATCTGCCCTATATTTTCCCGGTGGGACGATTGGATAAAGCCAGTGAGGGTTTATTGTTATTTACAAATGATACTCAATGGGCAGAAAAAATTTTAAATCCTAACACCCACCTGCCCAAAATATATCACGTGCAAATACGCGGAAAAATCCAACAGGAGATGTTAGCTTTAATTGAAAAAGGTGTTTATGAAAACGGTGAATTGCTGACAGTGAAAGGTGTTAAGATTATTCGTGAAGGAGTGAAAAATACCTGGCTGGAAATAATTCTAAAAGAAGGTCGATATCGCCACATCCGAAGAATGATGCAGGTGCTGAATCTTCCTGTTCTCCGACTCATCCGGGTGGCTATTGGTCCATTGGTTTTAGGTGATTTACACCAGGGGGAATTTCGCTTCTTGTCCCATCAGGAAAAGATGGCTTTGCAGAAAGTTTTTTCTGGAAAGAATAAATAATTCCATTATATTTCTGATTCTTATTTATAATGAATATCCGAATAAGTATCTTACATTCAGCTTACAGGTTACTTCTGATTTTTCATTGAGGTAAAGAAAGGTACATATATGAAGGCTCTGATTTTAAAAAAATTAACTGATCTGGAAAAAAATCCACGCCCTCTGGAGCTGGTCGATCTACCTGTTCCGCAACCTGCAGCCGGTGAGGTTTTAATAAAGATATCTGCCTGTGGAGTGTGCCATACCGAGCTGGATGAAATTGAAGGTCGAACTCCTCCTCCCCGTTTGCCAGTCATTTTAGGGCACCAGGTGGTGGGGCGAATAGAGCAGGCAGGGAAAAAGGTCACGTCGCTTAAAATTGGACAGCGAGTAGGAGTGGCCTGGATTTACTCGGCCTGTGGAAAATGTGACTATTGTTTGAATGGTAACGAAAATTTATGTTCCGATTTTAAAGCAACTGGCCGAGATGTTAATGGTGGCTATGCCGAGTACATGACCGTTCAGGAAGATTTTGCTTATCCAATTCCAGATATTTTCTCAGATAGTGAGGCGGCGCCATTGTTATGTGCGGGAGCGATCGGTTATCGTTCACTGCGACTGACTGGATTGAAAAATGGACAACGTCTTGGATTAACCGGATTTGGGGCTTCGGCTCATCTGGTTTTGAAAATGGCTAAAAAACAATTTCCCGATTCTCCCATTTACGTATTTGCCCGGAGTCTAGAGGAGAGAAAATTTGCACGTGAATTGGGCGCCAGCTGGAGCGGTGAAACTGAAGAGAGTTCACCCCAGAAGCTGGATTGCATTATCGATACCACCCCGGTCTGGAAACCCATCGTGGAAGCATTAAAAAACTTAGCACCAGCCGGTCGATTAGTAATTAATGCCATTCGCAAAGAACAAATTGATAAAGATTATCTATTAAAAATAGATTATCCATCTCATCTGTGGTTGGAGAAAGAAATCAAAAGTGTCGCAAATGTTACCCGGCAGGATGTGAGAGAATTTTTGAAACTGGCCGCTGAGATTCCTCTTAAACCGGAAATAGAAGAATTTGAGTTTCGTGATGCGAACCGTGCGTTAGTAGAATTAAAAAACCGTAAAATACGAGGTGCCAAAGTATTAAGAATGAATTAACGAATTTTGTTATTATTAAAAAATGAAAGGAGTTTACCATGATTGAATTGCGAGACAAGGAAAGCGGAGAACTGTTGGGGAAATTGTCACAGCAGCAATTACGGTTCTTAATAGATCATCTGGAAGAAGAGTCGCAAACTGATCAGGACTATTATCTGAATTCGGCTACTATCGATATGCTGGAAGAGCAGGGAGCTGATAAACAGTTGATAAAATTATTAAGAGATGCATTGGGAGATCGGGATGAGATGGAAGTCTTCTGGGCAAATAAATAATCATATGATCATGGGCTGATTGTCATACTTTGAAATGGCCTGAAATTATGTGCCGTGGATCTTTTAAAATGAATGTCATTTTCCTTTAGAAACCATGACCAATTATGTTGAGATCACAAAGGTTGAATGTGAAGGACCAGATTTTGCCTGGTAAGGATAAATCACTTTCGTGCTGCCGCTTTTTTCTAAATACCCAGATTTGGTTTGATATTATTTTGAAATGTCTTTAATATAAGCCAGTACAAACCAATGTATAAGGAGAAACCACCATGAAGAAGATCGCAATTATCTGTCTGTCTTTATTTTTTGCTCTGGTTGTTCAAAACAGTATCAGCCAGACGGCCATGAATATGGAAGTAGTGGAAATGGAAATTTGCACGGCTGTCCAGGATCGAGTTCCAGTCGGATCTGATACAGTGTTTTTAAAAACAGTGGAACAACTGTATTGTTATACCAAGATTTCTGGTGGGAGTGAACAATCTAAAATCTGGCATATCTGGTATTATAACGATCAAGAAATGGCTCGAGTGGAGCTGAATGTGAGAGCGGATGTATGGAGAACATGGAGCAGTAAAAAAATTGCAGAAGAATGGGTAGGCGACTGGCGGGTGGATGTAATAAACGAAACGGGAGATGTGTTAAAAAGTAAGGCCTTTAAAATCAAATAGACGATTTACAGAAATTACCGTTTTTTTAAGATTAACGTCACCGGCGAAGGATAACGGTATGACTTTTTTATCTTTTTCCTGATTGAATGGCTTTAAAAGCCTTACGAGCTTCTGAGATGAATTGCTTGACCAACTCTTTGTCCTTCCTACCGTCAGCAGCTTCAACTCCGGTGTGTACATCTACTCCAGCCGGTGTGACTGTTATTATCGCCTGATAAACGTTAGCTGGATTCAAGCCGCCAGCCAGAATAACTGGTTTTTCAGATTCTTCGACCACTCGACGACTAATATTCCAATCGTGAGTTTTACCGGTTGCCCCTCTGGCACCGGTTACTTGGTCGTAGGTATCCAGGATAAAAATATCAACCCATTTTGAATAATCACGCATTTTTCGCATAAGGTTTGCTTGACTGCTTTCTCCTACCATCAAACTTTTACTAATCGTTAAGGCAGGATCTTTCTTCTTCATCTTTATTACTTCTTTTACGCTAATGTCGCCATGCAGCTGGATGATGCTCGTTCGGATTTTTCGGCACAAGATAATAATTTCGTCTGCCTCATCGAGATAGGTGATGAGTACGGCTTTAGTACTCGGCGGAAATTCACTGATAATGTTCGCCGCTTCTTCCTGGCTGATGTCCTCCTGGTGATAACTCAGCTTTAAAGGAAAACCTATATAATTGACTCCACAGTCTATCAGCATACCAGCTTCAGCGCGGTCTTTTACCCCCGCCACCTGAATAATAAATTTTTCATCAGGATAATTTGGCATTTTATAACAGCAGTTAAATTTATCACATGAAGATATGTAAGGATCCTGTTCGTGACAGAAAAATCTACGACATGCACCTAATCTTTGTGGTTCGCTTCCAAAAACTTTTGAAAAGAAGGAGTCATTCGTTCCACAAAACGATTTTCTTTTCTGATGATCATGAATACCGCCAGATTCATTTGCTGGGCGAGTTGATAACCCTTGTCTGGACCCAGAACGTCGATTGCCGTTGCCAGACCATCGGCTACCATGCAACTGTCATGGATCACTGTTACTGAAGCCAGTTGATGGGTTATGGGACGCCCACTATGCGGATCGATGGTATGCGAATACCTTTTTCCATCCTTTTCAAAATAATTTCGGTAATCTCCCGAGGTGGCTACTGCCATATTTTCCAGGAGAATAACTTTTTGAATCCCATACTGATCGTCAGGAGTAGCGATACCTATCTTCCAGCTCGCTCCCAAATGGTTTTTTCCACTGACTTTAACCTCTCCACCAATATCAATGATGTAATTTTTTATCTGGTTGTTCTCTAAATATTCGCCCACTTTATCTACCGCATATCCTTTAGCGATAGCAGCGAGGTCGCAATACATCTCCGGGATTTTCTTCTTCAAAGCTGGTGGAGAAAATTGAACTTCCAAATTATCATAGCCGACTAATTTTTTTCTTTCCTGAATCTCTTTTTCGGTGGGAATAAGTTCCTCTCTTTCTTCTGGACCAAACCCCCACAAATTGACTAACGGTCCGACCGTGATATCAAAGGCTCCACCAGAAATTTTAGAAATCTGCAACGATTTCTCTATTACCAGACATAAATCAGTTGAGACCGGAAACCAATCACTTCCCCGATATTGATTAAATAAAGATAATTCGGAATTTTTCTGATAAGTCGACATCTTCTGATTAATGAGATGAAGCAAACTGTCAATACCATGATGCAGAGTCGATGAATCCTTCTCGGTGCTGATGAGATCCTGACTCACAATCTTTATCGAGTAAAACGTACCCATGGTCGGGCCGTCCAGCACCACCAAATAGGAAGATTTTGATTCCTTTTGACAGGATAAGAAAATTAGAAATAGAATGAATAATACGGGCCACAATTTCATCATCTTATTGTCCATTAGTTAAATTTTTTCTTTGTGTGACTATTAAATTAAAACGAATTCGAGTAAAAAAACAATCCCTACCAATATTATTGCCTGCTGTCTTTTCATCTTGCTGGTGTTCGTTCCCTTTAATTTGTCTCATGGGTCAGCAAGGTGTAAAGCACTGGAACAATTAAAAGAGTCAAAATGGTCGAAGTCATCAGTCCGCCGATTAATGTCCAACCCAGTGGAGCCCAGAGACTTCCTCCGCGCAATGTCAGAGGGAGTAAACCGACAATTGTCGTGCTGGTGGTTAAGAAAATAGGGATGAAGCGGGTTTGACCGGCTTCTACCACTGCTTCTTTTACCCTTTTTCCGTTCGCTTTTAATTGATTGGAATAATCTACCAGGATAATTGAATTATTGACCACAATACCTACCAGACTGGTAAGTCCCACGAAAGCGGTGAAAGAGAAGGAATTATTGGTGATGAATAACGCCCACACCGAACCGATCAGGGCAAACGGAATAGCTGAAAAAACGATCAACGGCTGACGGTATGAACGAAATTGCAGCACCAACACTGCAAAAATTGAAAGAACGGCGATGATGACCGCTTGAAGCATTCCTCCGAAGGATTCCTGCCGGCTTTCCAGTTCGCCACCTACCATATATCGATAACCTTTCGGCCAATCAAACTGATCCATTTTTTTTATAATATTTTGCGTTACCTCATTCACTGAAAAATCACCAATCACATCCGCCGTTAATGTGACATTTCGTTCCATTTTGTGATGGTCAATTTCCATGGGAGTAGATTTAAATTCGATGGTAGCCAGTTGTTTTAAAGGTATCTGTTTACCGATAATTGAAGAGACATAGATTTTCTCCAGATCGGAAAAAGAGGCACGATCTAAAATAGGAAGACGGGCTACAATTGGATATTCCTTTCCTTCGGCATCGCGATAAGTAGAAATCGGCAAGCCGGTAATAAAAGTTCGCACTGCCCGGTCAATGTCTGACAGAGGAACTCCTAACATTCCAGCTTTGGCGCGATTGATATTTATATGCAGATCGGTGGCGGAGGTGCGTAAAGGATTGACGACATTGACGGTCCCTTCGATAGACAAAATAATCTGTTCCAATTCATGGGCCATAGTTCTCAGACTATCCAAATTCTTACCAATGATGTGTATGGCGATGGGTGCTTCAATAGGTGGACCTTGCTCAAATTCTTTTACTTCGATTTTGGCACCTGGAATCGGAGAAAATTCTGATCGCAATCGGTTAATCAGCTTCTCAAAATGACGGGGGTGATATTCCTGCAGTTCAACCAAGATCTGAGCATGGTTGCTCTTTTCATGTTCCGGAATTACATTATAATAAATCCTAGGATTTCCCCGTCCAATATTGGTGGCAAAATGCTTTATTTCTGAATATGTGGCCAGAATAGATTCCACCGTGTCAACCAGGGCAGAGGTTGCTTTTAGATTCGTTCCTTCAGGAGTGTTTATATTGACAACAAGCTGTGGTTTTTCTGCTTTCGGGAAGAAACTCACTCCAATAAATAGTTTGAAAATACCCAGGCTGATCAGTAAAGCTATAGTCGCTCCGATCAAATAGCGATTCGGTTTATTTACTGCTGAAAGCAATCGCGTCCGATAGATGGTTCCGATAAAAATATCCAGCCGGCGACGCAAACCACTTTTTTCCATTTCTTCTTTTTTCTTTAAAAATCGACTGGATAAAAAGGGAGTAAGGGTTAAAGAAATGAATAGCGAAGATAGCAAAGCGACGACCACCGTTACCGGCATACTGCGAATAAAATCACCCGTCATATCCCCGATCATCATCATGGGAATGAAAGCCAGTACGGTGGTTAGTGTAGAGTTAATCACTGCCCCGGAAATTTGGCCAGTGCCCTGAATGGCCGCGTCGATTGGTCCAAAACCAAGCTCTTTAAAGCGGGAAATATTCTGGGTGACAACAATCGCATTATCTACCAGCATACCTAACGATAATACCAGGCCGGCGATAGTCATCTGCTGTAAACCATAATCCGCCCAATCAATTATGGAAATAGCGATTAAAATAGAAGTGGGTATGGCCATCATTACTATCAGTGAAGCACGCCAATCGAAAAAGAGAAACATCACCAGACCAACCAGAATAAGCCCCTGCAGAAGATTGCCAAAGAATCCACTTACTCGATTGGAGACACTCTTCGACTGGTCAAAGACGGTTTGCATTTTCATGGTCGCTGGTAGTTCTTTTTCAAATCCTGCCAATTGCTTTTTGATCTTGTCCATCACCGAAAAAATATTCGTCCCTTCTTTTTGATTGGCAGTGATGAAAATGGCTCGATACCCATTGAAGCGAGCAAAATATTTCTGATCTTCATAGGTTGGATCCACTTGAGCAATATCCTTTAGATAAATAATCTTTCCCATTGCAGAGGTAACAATGGTATGCCGGATGTCTTCCAGTGACTGGTAAGAGCCACTGGTCTTGATGTTAAATTGTTTTTTACCGATGTCGAGATTACCGCCAGGAATATTTTCATTAGCAAATTTGATGGAGCCCAATACCATCTGCAGAGGAATATGATACTGGGCCATTTTATTGAGGTTTAAAGATATGCGAATTTCCTGCTGCGGACATGCCCAGATTTTTACGCTTTTAACCCCGGCTACTTTTTCTAAACCAGATTTTAAGCGCTCCGCTTCCTTCTCCAGTTCACGATAACTGGCTATTTCCGATACCAGAGCCAGTTGTAAAATGTTCACATCGGTAATCGACCATTTGGATATTTCTATACTGAGCAGATTTTCAGGTAATTCACCTCGCACACTGTTCACTTTCTGTACCACTTCAGAATACTTTTCATCCGGATCGCTGCCTGCTTCGAATTCAACTCCGATCACGGCCAGACCGTCCTGAGCATTCGAATTGAGTCGCTTGATGTCTTCCAATTCATTGATGGCCTCCTCAAGCGGATTGATGACCAGCTCTTCCATATCAGAAGGACTGGCGCCGGGGTAAATCACAATTACCGAGCTTCCAGCCGGAGTTACCAGGGGATCTTCAGAACGCGGCATTTGTAGAAAGGAAATCATGCCGGAAAAAATAAATAGAATAACAATGATAATGAAAAATTGATGCTGCTCGATGGCCAATTTGGATAAATTCATACTTCACTCCCGAAATAAATATGAGTGCTATCCGTTCTCATGTCCGTTCATATCTTTATTTCTTAGCGTGGTAATCACGTTATAAAAATTTGTTAATAAATAGTCATTTAACAATTTCAAGCGCCGAACCTTCCCGCAGATAAGGCGACCCTTCGGTGATTACTTCTGTGATGTTTTCCAATCCTTTACGAATGGCCAGCTTTTTGTCTAAAATGTGGGCTATTTCCACCTCTGCTTTTTTGGCAATAGGGGGTGAAGATTGGGAATAAAAAACAATCCCGCGCCGGCCATCAGCCTCGGTTAAAGCTTCGATGGGTATCATATAATAATTTTCTTTAACCCGTGGAAATATTCTGATCTGAGCGACGAATCCGAAAATCAATTTCTGATGATGAGGCAACAGGGTTAACTCGACTTCATAGGTGCCGGTATAGGGATCGGCTGCCTGGGCAATTTGCGTTACTACCGCTTTAAATTTTTCTTCCGGATAAGCATCAAATGATACTTCCGCAGAGTCTTCATAATTTATTTTTACTATATCCTGTTCAGAAATACCAGTTCGTACTACCCAGCCACCTTCGGTTGAACCGAAAAGAAAAATTGGTCTTCCGGCTTCCACCAGTTCATTTTTCTCCGCCAGTCTTTTCATGATTTTGCCATTACCTGGAGCAATTATAGAGGAATGCTTCAGGTTGAATTCAGCAATCTCTAAATTAGATTTGGCTATGGCTAAACCAGTCTCTGCATCCTGTTTCTGTTCCAGAGTGGCTACACTATCCTGATAAAGATTGTTGGCCCTCTCATAGTCACGCACGGCTTTCTCGAAAGCACTGCGTGCCTGCCTGAACCTCGCCTCAATTTCTGCCATCTGCAGGGTGGCTAGCAATTGACCTTTTTTAATTTTCTGACCTTCATCCGCATAAAGCTGCTCGATGATACCCCCGGTTTTAAAAGAAAGTCGCATTTCAGATGGAGAAACCAGTACTCCATTGGCCATAACGGGAAAGGATAAAGATTGTTGAAGAACTCTTGCTGTTTTAACCCTGATTTTTTGCTCTGAAATTTTTGGTTCCTTTTCTTGCTGACAACCGGCGCTGATCATTAAGAGTATAGTGATGATAATCAAAGATTTTACAAATTGATGGGAATTCATTATTTGCTCCTCGGCTTGAATGTGAGAATATATCCATCCTTTAATTGATACTGTTCACTTTGCTGTTATTTCAATGGGTAATTTGCTAACGTTCGCTCCAATTCCGCCTGCCGGATATAAAAGTCATAAACAGCGATAAGGTGCTGAATTTCTGATTGTAAATAATTATTCCGGGCATCCAGATATTCAATCTGTAAGACCATCCCCTGTTGATATTTTCTATTCACCAATTCGAATGATTTCTTCTGGCTATCCAACCGATCTCGGGTAGATTGAATATTTTTATCAGCCACCTGTAAATTATGCCAGGCGTCACGCACCTCTAACCGGATCTGATTTTCAAGTTCCCGGCAGCGAGTTTCCATTTTTTTCTTCTCTAAAATGGATTGCTGAATTTTGGCTTTATCCTGGAACCCTCTGAATAGATTCCATTCCAGGATTGCCGATGCCATCCAGAAATCATCTTTCTGGCTGAAACGATACTGTTCACCCTGAAAACCATAATCCAATACTGCCAGCACGGAGGGAAGAAAGGCGGCGCGATGGATATGTATTCCGCTTTGAGCCACTTCCCGACCGGCTTCTATTTGTTTTAATTCGTGCCGATTCTGCAGGGCTAAATTTTCAGCAGCCGCTAAATCCATGACCGGGGACACCGAAGGTAGATCTATTTGGACTAATTCGATTGTCTCAGCTGGCGGACGGTTCAATAAAAAGTTAAAATAAGCCCGGGCAAGATCACGATTCTTCATCGCTTCTGCCTGTTGCTTCTCCAGCTCACTGAGATCCGCCCGCGCTCGGTATACATTTTCCAGGGTTGCTTTATGTGTTTCAACCAGCTTCTCATTTACCCGCAGATTTTCTTCCAGCAATTCTTGAGTTCGCTCCAGAAAATGAATGATTTCTAAAGTCTTTAAAAAATTATAGTAAGCCGTTTTTACTTCTGCCACCAATCGCAGGGCAAATGCTTCCTTTCCTGCTTTTTCGATCTCACTTAATCGATTTTTTATTTGATAATTATAAAAGATTTCTGGTTTAAACAAGGGTTGCACAGCTCGAATCTTTGTTTCATGCTCTTCTTTCCTTAAAAAAGGAAAAGTTTGAGTCCCAATGTCCTCAGGGAAAACATTTTGCTGTAAAAGATAATTCAGGGTTTTATAGACGGGATTAACAAATTGGCCGACTGGTATTTCGATTAATCTTCCACCTCCAGCTCGAGAATAGCGAGCATTTATTGATATTTCCGGGAAGAATAAACCGCGGGCTTCATGTAAAGCGGCTACGCTTTTTTCAAAGGAAAATTCCTGCTGTTGTAATGCCAGATTATTTTCCAGGGCGATTTCGATGTAGCGATCGAGAATGGGGTTTTCTCCAGCCCATATAAAAATGACACATCCCAATAGCAGGATAAGCACATGTTTAAACATCTTCTGCTCCAATATTTTTAAATTATTTATTGTTATTATCCCGGTTTGAACGCATAGCATGATACATCATGTCCATGAAATCAGTCATCAAATCTTTGGCCTGAAAATCTTCCAGCTGATCGATATGCTCTTTTTCCCTGCTAATCAACTGAATGATTCCAGTGCTGAGTCCCTGCAACAGATAAGCGGTTCGTAAGGGATTCAAATCCGGACGCATACTCCCATCTCGGGTACCCTGAGCAACAGCGGTGGCGACTAACTGCATCACCTCACGACCGAGTTGGTGACATCGCTGGAGAACCCCTTCTGAAATTGTATTTTTCAACTGCGAAGCTTCGTAATGAATGATCATATTGAAATAATTGATATATTTCTGTGAATATTCATAATAGGCTTCTCCAATAGCCCGAATCTGCTCGAGACCTGTATGGTGCTGGGCAATTGCATTTGTGAACATTTCCTTAAGAAGATTCAGGGCGCGAATGACAATACCGTAATAAAGTTCTTCTTTGCTCTTGAAGTAAAGGTAAAGAGTGCCCTTGCTGAATTCCGCTTTCTCGGCTACTTCATCCATTGTAGCCAGATTGATTCCCCGGTTGAAAAATATTTCTTCTGCAGCATCCAAAATAGTATTTCGACGTTGTTCTTTTTCTCGCTCTCTCCGCTCAGCAATTCCCATTGTGACTCCTATGTTATTTTATATATAATATTTAATATATTGACTATTAGTCATATATTGACCGTTAATCTAATTGATAAAAATTCTTCATGCAATTAGATTTCTTATAAACTTGGATTCTCAAAATAAATACAGGGCACAAATAAAAAGCTCCTTCAACCTGGCACTGAAGGAGCTTCGTAATTAAAAAATTTCAAAGCCGCTTATATAACAGCGGATATTTTTTATTTGGCTTTCGATTCCTGAGTATACTCTTCGATTGGTGGGCAGACGCAAAACAGATTGCGATCACCATAGGTATTGTCAATTCTTCCCACCGCTGGCCAGAATTTATTCTTCTTCAGATAGGCTAACGGATAGACAGCTTTTTCACGGGAATAGGGATGGTTCCAGTTATCGGAAGTCGCCTCTTCGGCCGTATGAGGAGCATTTTTCAGGACATTATCTTTGGGATCGGCTTTTCCGGATGCAATCTCTTGAATTTCCTCATAGATAGAGATCATAGCCTGGCAAAAGCGGTCCAGTTCGTCTTTGGCTTCGCTCTCCGTGGGTTCAAACATTAATGTACCCAGAACCGGGAAAGAAGTGGTTGGGGCGTGAAAATTGTAATCCATCAATCTTTTTGCCACATCTTCCACTTCAATACCGGCGATCTTTTTCACATGATGAAAATCGAAAATCAATTCGTGACCCACTCGACCATTTTTACCGGTATATAACACTGGAAAATATATTTCCAGTCGAGCTTTAACATAATTCGCATTTAAAATTGCATAACGGGTGACATCGGTCATTCCTTCTCCCCCCAGCATTTTTATGTAAGCATAGGAGATAATTAAGATGCTGGAGCTCCCATAGGGTGTAGCGCTTACAGCAGGAATTGCTTTCCTACCACCGACCTTGACCAGGGGATGTCCTGGTAAGAACGGTGCCAGATGCTGGGCCACACAGATGGGTCCCATGCCCGGACCACCGCCGCCATGGGGGATTCCGAAAGTTTTATGCAGATTAAGATGACAGACATCGGCACCAATTTTGGCAGGACTGGTAAATCCTACCTGCGCATTCATGTTGGCACCATCCATATATACCTGTCCACCATTTTGATGGACAATCTGACAAATTTCTTGAATTTGTTCTTCGAATACACCATGTGTGGAAGGATAAGTAACCATTAAGGCTGCCAGGTTTTCGCGATTTTCTTCTGCCTTCTTTCGTAGATCCTCTACGTCAATGTCTCCGTTTTCCCGGCAGTTTACCAGAACCACCTGCATGCCAGCCATCACAGCACTGGCAGGATTGGTACCATGAGCCGAGGTGGGTATCAGAGTAACATTTCGATGACCTTCTCCCCGGTCTCTGTGATAGGCTCGAATGACTGATAAACCGCTATACTCTCCCTGAGCTCCAGAATTTGGTTGCAGGGAGGCGGCAGTAAAACCGGTGATTTCGCACAATAATTTTTCCAGCTCTTCGATGATTTCTATATATCCTTTCACCTGATTTCGCGGTACGAAAGGATGTATCTTCGAAAATTCTGGCCAGCTTAAAGGCAACATGGCAGTGGCAGGATTTGCTTTCATGGTGCATGAACCAAGCGGAATCATGGAAGTAGTTAGCGATAAATCCTTTTTCTCCAGTTCTTTAATGTAGCGCATCATCTTCGTTTCGGAATGATAGCGTTGAAAAACTGGGTGAGTGAGATAATCACTTTTCCGAAGGAGTGATTCAGGAAATTTTGGATCCAGCCCGGCTTCATATTTTGCGAAGTTAATTGGATGATGATCTTTACCCAGCGCGCGAACAAAAACATCGACAATTTTCTGGACATCATCAGGCTCTGTTGTTTCATCCAAACTGATACCGATATGTTCGGGGTCTATATAGCGGAAATTTATTCTGGACTTAAGAGCCTGTCGTTGAATTTTTTTAGACGCTTCTTTGGTTACTTTTAATTTCAGAGTATCAAAATAATGGGGATTTAACTGGGGAATTCCAAGAGATGATAGTTCCTTTTCTACTATTTGAGTGAGGGAATGAATGCGTCCCGCGATTTTTTTCAGTTCTTCTGCGCCATGATATACCGCATACATACCGGCCATAATTGCCAGTAGTGCCTGGGCGGTGCAGATGTTCGACGTTGCTTTTTCGCGCCGGATGTGTTGCTCACGGGTTTGCAAAGCCATGCGATATCCTGTATTTCCATAACGGTCTATTGAAACTCCGATAAGCCTTCCCGGCATCTGTCGCTGGAAGGATTCGCGGGTGGCAAAATAAGCAGCATGTGGACCTCCATAGCCCAGCGGTACCCCAAAACGTTGAGAAGAGCCTACTGCCACATCTGCTCCCATTTCTCCCGGAGGGGTAAGCAGCAGCAAACTAAGCAGATCGGCTGCTACTGCTACTAATACCTCATGCTCATGCGCGGATTGAATGAATGACCGATAATCATAAATAACTCCATCGGCCGCTGGATATTGTAAGAGGGCTCCGAAAGTTTTATCGCTGAAATGAAATTCTCGATGATCCCCAATAACCAGTTTTATTCCCAGTGGTTTGGCGCGAGTTTTTAAAACAGCAATGGTTTGAGGCAGGCAATCCTTAGAAACAAAAAACACATTAGCTTTTTTTTCCAGTTTTTTCTGGCTGCGCAACCGTGACAGCATTGTCATGGCTTCGGCAGCCGCCGTGGATTCATCCAATAGAGAAGCATTGGCGACCTTTAGAGCCGTCAGGTCACTGATCATTGTTTGAAAATTCAGAAGGGCTTCCAGACGTCCCTGGGCAATTTCTGCTTGATAAGGAGTATACTGCGTATACCAGCCGGGATTCTCAAAAATGTTTCGTAAAATAACGCTGGGAGTAATACAATCATAAAATCCTAACCCGATGTACGACTTGAACACCTTATTTTTTTGGGCTTTCTGTCGAATGAGATTGAGAAATTGATTTTCTGAAATTCCGGGGGGGATGTTCAGCGGTTTTTCCAGGCGAATTTGTCGCGGAATAGTTTGGTCAATCAACTCATCCAGACTATTCACTCCAATAGTTTTCAGCATTTCCTCTGTTTCGGCCTGGTCAGGACCAATCTGGCGTTTTTTAAAATTTTCCAGGTGTTGATAGGTTGTTTTCATCGTCATCATTCCTTAAAAATTTTAATTCTGCATAATTCAAAATATTACCCACATAAATTAGGAGAAAGAAAAGGAGAAATTCAACTGCAATAAAAGATTTTTAAATAAAAAGAGGAATTCTCTTTTACAGAAAATTCCTCTGAAGTGTGATAGAAATGTGAGAGAAAGGTTTCTGAATAAACCTGAAATCAGATGTATTCGAACCGGGGAGTGCTTACCAGCGTCCTCCTCGTCCACCGCCACGGTTTCCGCTTCGCCCACCGTGTCGTTTATTTCCACCGCCATGCCTTTCTTCCCGCTGCCGGGCTTCATTGACAATGAGCTTTTTTCCTTTGATCTCTCTTCCGTTCATTTGCTTCATGGCTTCAATAGCTTCTGACTTGGACGGCATTTCGACAAAACCAAATCCCCGAGGTTCATTGGTATACTTATCTTTCAGAATTGTGGCAGTGCTCACTTCACCGAATTCTGCAAAAGCAGTGCGCAATTCTTCCTCGGTCACTTCACGGGCAATATTGCCTACGTAAATATTCATTATAAATCTCCTTAAAATTAATATGTCTTTGTGGTGAGTGACGAATGTGGTTCTGAGAGAAATTATTGTCGGAAGCTTCTCAAACCAGTAATTCCTCTGACGGCCTTAGACCCGCCAGCCATCACAAACAATCCAAACAGGATAATCCCTGTTTATACATTTAGGTATAGAATTTAACTAAATATTCTTATTTTTAAAAGAAATATCTTCTCATGACCCATTTTTTTAAAAATCTCTTTAGAGTGTGATATTAAAATTTTTTATGCCTGCTGTCAGTCCCTTCCTCTAAATCTGTCTCCAGAAATAAATGGGGGAAAATATATTTGTTATTCAGTTTGATTTTGAAATCTCTTGTTGATTAAAAATCCTTTTTACACACCCTGGTTGGCTGAAAGATGAATTTGATATTTATCATTTTTTCATTATATCCGACAATATAATTGGTTTGAATAAAGTCTGTTTATAGAATCAAAGTTATCGATAATCAAAAAATCGGATATTGAAGCATGAAGAATTTAGTTATTATTCTAGGATTGCTTATCACGTTGAGCTTTGGGGGCTGCCAGGAACATAAACCGGTGACAAAAAAAGTGGAAAAAAAGACTGGCCTGGAAACTAATTCAGCAACTTCTACCGAAGTGGATACTCTCAATAAAAAAATAAATGATCTTACTACAGAATTTTAGTTGTTTTTAAAAGTAGTAATTGAAACAAGGTACGTTTCATCACGCCTTTCATTCTCACGACCTTCGGTACAGGAAAGAAATATTTTTCGTTTTTGAGTGAGAAAAGTATTTATAACCTGTCTGCATGATCGTCGCAGAACATCATCTGGATGAATATTTTCCGCACTTCAATTATATTTTTTCTGAACGGGCTATTTTAAAAATGTTAGCTGTCGTGTTTGACTGAACTGTCCCGCCTCGAGTCGATACAGGTATACTCCTGCTGATACCATTTTTCCTTGATTGTCACGCCCATCCCAACTGATGTGATAATGCCCAGCTGCTTTTTCTTCATGAAGCAATGTCCTGATTTCCTGCCCCAAAGAATTATAGATGACCAACTTTATCGTGCTCTGCCTCATGATGGTGAACGGAATGGTCGTGGTCGGATTAAATGGATTGGGATAATTTTGCTTCAGTATAAACGTTTTTTCCAGTCTTGACTCAGATGCACTTTCTGTAGTGGTGATTAAAGAAAGATCCAATTTATACATGGATCGGGCATGGGTTCCGATGGCCAGATAGTTGGCGGTCTCGTGCACCTTCATATCATACACTGACACTAAGGGTAAAGCACTGCTCATATATTGCCAGCTCTGCCCACTGTTAATCGAATAGTAAGCGCCCAGATCCGTTCCTACAAACAAAACATTTGGCCGTTGTGGATCCACTGCCATAGCATTGATGGGTGCATCTGGCAGGTTGCTGCTGATATCAGTCCAGTTTAAGCCCTGATTGCTCGTCCGAAATATATGGGGTTGAGGATCTTTCCATTTTAGTCCAGAAAAAGTAACATACGCAATGTTCTCGTCAGTTGGATCAGGAACCACCCGAGTGACCCACCGAAAGGGTAAGCCGGCTGTTCGGTCTATCCAGTTATTACCATAATCAGTGGTAACCCATACATGACCGTCATCGGTTCCTGCCCAGATGACATTAGAATTAGTGGGTGCCACCGCCAGAGTGGTGATTGTTCCCAGACGGGGATATGCGACCGGTGTTAAGTCGGGGCTGATGACCGTCCATGAAGCAGCCCCATTGGTTGAGCGAAATACTCTTTCGGCCCCGTAATAGAGAACCAGGTTGTTATTTGGATCCATAATCACTGGAGTGGACCAGTTGGTATTTCCGTAAATGCCGTTTGTGGCACTGGTCCAACTATAACCACCATTGGTCGATTTTCCCAGATTCCCATATTGTGATTCGGCATAAATAACATCAGGATTGGTGTAATCTACAATTACATAAAAACCGTCTCCGCCATAAATTCTCTCCCAATCATTTAAGGCACCCGTCAGAGTTCGAAGGGTTCCATTATCCTGAGTGCCACCGTAGAGTCGTTGGGGATTATTTCGATCCAGACCAATTTCATAAAATTGGGTGACAGGTAATTCGGCTGTTTTGATCCAATTTACCCCGGCATCTGTGGAAATATTAATTCCGCCGTCATTACCTTCAATCAGGAAATTTGGATTACTGGGATGGAATGCCAGGGCGTGATGGTCAACATGTAAATCTGGAATTGGGCTGGCATATCCATAGATGATTGGCCAATTCGCTCCTCCATCTGTAGAACGCATGAAAGCCACGTCCATAGCATAAACGATATTGGGATCAGTTGGATGAACTCGTACCTGTCCAAAGTACCAGCTGAAACCGCCACTGCCGGTATTTATTTCCCGATCGGGATCGGCATTAATCCAGGAGGTTCCAAAATTAGTTGTTTTATACAACCCTAAATAACTGGAACCATCTGCGTAAAATGCGTACAGAATATCAGGATTACTTTGAGAAATCGCTAATCCAATCCGCCCCACATTCGTCGTATTGGGATTGGGTAAACCATTACTGGGGCCAAGGTATTCCCAGGTGGTTCCGCTATTAAATGAGCGATAAATACCGCTGGTTGGTCCGTACAGATGGCTGGAATTTGGGCGTCGAACACGTTCCCACATGGCCACCATTAGGCGGCTGGGATTAGAGGGATCAATAACAATATCAATCGCACCAGTGGAATCTGATATAAATAGCGACTGGCTCCAGGTAATACCACCATCTTCACTCTTATAAATACCACGCTCTGGATTGGGTGAAAAATACGACCCAACCGCTGCCAGGTAAACTCGCTGGCTGTTAGATGGATCGATCACGATGCGGCCAATAGAAGCGGTATTTTCTAATCCTAAAAACTGCCAGTTCATACCACCGTCAATTGATTTATAAACTCCACCTCCTGGAAAATTGTTATGACCACCATTGGCCTCACCGGTGCCTATATAGACAGTATCAGGAAAATTAGGATCGATGCCAATATCGCCCACATTCAAATTGGCTTGATCATCAAATATAGCAAACCACGTTAAACCCATATCAGTTGACTTAAAAACGCCTCCGGTGGCTGCGCCGGCATAGATAATATCTGGATTCTTGGGATTAAATTCGATATCCGACACTCTTCCCTGAATATTGGTCGGTCCGGCGAACTGCACCATTTCCAGAGAGTAGGCAGGTGAGGATTCTCGCATTTGTTGAGCTTTCTTCATTTCCTGGCGAAAAGCCTCGGCATCTGCTTGACCATATGGAAAAGTTCTCCGCAGCCAGTCCCATTCGGATGGGCGTTGGTCGGGACCAGGTGCGCTCTTTTTCATCCGCTCTGCTAAGGAAGGAAGATCTTTTTCTTTATGTGAAATAATGATAAGCATTGCGAAAAAAATGATTAGAATTATTGCCGCTAACATGAAAATAAATTTGGTCTTCATAAGATTTTCCTTATGGATTTGTAATTTTTTTTAAATTTAAGGACTTTATTTACCAATTGTTAACCCAAAATCACAGATATTCGATAGGCAGCTTCTTGAAATGCCACTAAAGAGGAATAAATGTATACCGGTAATATTTTCAGGAAAATTCTAAGTAATATCTCATCAGCAATAATGAAGGTAAAAATCTTTATGAATAAAAACATTTTTTTAATTTCTTATAAGTGGTAGGAGCATGTTGGATCTGTTTGAATTAGAGATGTAATTCGACGATATCTCCATCCTGTAGGATGTGATCCCGTCCGACCGGCTGTCCGGGAAACACTCCTGTACCCCACACCCGAGCTGACTTTAATTTTTCCAGAAAATCTTTATGAACCTTGCCGGCTAAATCCAGGACGGTGCTTCCCTTCTTTAGAACAAAGGGAGCCGTATAGTCGATTTCCTTACCAGGAGGTTTTGAGTAGACCCGGATGAGTTGTAATTCCTGAAAAATAGTCTGACGAAGTTTTTCCAATTGATAACCACTGGTGCTGGAGATAGCTACTATAGGCCAGTCACATTCTACCAGGTCCTTAAAAACCTGCAGATCCTCATTAAACGACTCATTATCGCACTTATTTACTACCAGCAAGATTGGTTTCTGGGCAGTGGTCGTTGTCTCTGCGACCTGCAATTTATGGCAGGAGATGGAAATTCGGTTTTCTTCCAATATTTTGATAGAATCTTCCAGTTGTTGAAAAGCATCTGCTTGCAAATCGACCAGTAAAAGTAATAAGTCAGCGGTGCGTATCAGGTCAATTAATTCTGGCTCCATATGCTCGCGGTTAAGGGGCGGGGTATCTATGAGCTGGATAGGGACATTTTCCCAGATCATCATCCCGGGCTGAGGGGTCCAGGTGGAAAAAGGTGCCTCGGAGATGGTGGGGGTAGCGTGAGTAAGAGCTGCCAGCAAAGAAGATTTTCCCACATTGGGCATCCCTAATAAAATGGCGCGAGCAGCTCCCTCTCTTTCGATGTGGAAACTGGATTCATGCCGACCGGTCTTTTTTCCTTGCTGTACTGATTCTTTCAATTTGGAAAGTCGCCGACGAATATCTGCTCGCAGTTTATCTGTCCCCTTGTGTTTGGGAATGGTGCCCATCAATTCTTCCAGAGTATCTATTTTTTCCTGAATAGTGCGAGCAGCTTTGTAACGTTGTTCAGCTTCAAAATATTCTGGAGGCAAATTCGTGGGCATGACTTCGAAATGTTTTTAATTCATGATTTCAATTTAATAGAATCAAAAAATCCAGATCAAAGTGCGAGAAATATAAATTCATTCTCGAAGGTATTCAAAATTTTTTTAGTAGATTACAATGATCGTATGTAATTGAAAGTAATTCAATAAGTTCACCGTTCTCTGTCGTATTAAAGCAAAGAACGGTATTTTATGAGATTAAAATACAATAGATGTTCAAAATACTTTTAGAGACGTGAAAAATATCCTGCTGTTTGTTTTTTTCTTTTCACTTCGAAAAAAGATAAGATACCGAAACCCTATTGGAAAAATCGCGGAAACGACCACTTATGAAATTCGGTCCCTCAAAGAATAATCCATCATTCATATCGAAATCGATTAAAAACCTGCCCAGTTTTAATCCTAAACCGAAGCTGACATTATAAGGTGACTGATGGGTCGTACTTTCTATTTCATCTCCCTGATTCGGTTTAGTTTTCCTTGTAATAGTCTGGTAAGCTTTATTTGCCCCTATTCGGCCAATTAGCCAGGACTTTATACTGGCTTCCGCTCCTAAATATAATCGTGGGAAGGTCGTAGTGGTGGTCGTGAGTTCATCCCCTTCTTTTTCTTTTTCCTTTGCGGTTGCATAACCAAAGGGATCAATGGCTAAAACCAGCAGGCTATTTTCTAATATCTGATAATTTAATCCAATTCCCAGATTGACATTTGATAAACTGTAATCAGTTTCTGCTTGCGGGATTCCCGCTCCCAGATCAGTTTTACGGTCGGCCGATCCGAAACTGATCTGAAGCACCGGTACGAATTTAATTTCGGAGTTGTATTGATAGAAGTAACGACCGTTAATCCAGACATTGTTTCCGCTATATTCGTCTTTGTTTCTCCTCAATTCACTTTTGATAGAAGGGAGTTCCAGGCCTAATGAGATATCGAAGATATCAGTGGAATAACCTCCGGCAATTTCCAGATAACGTGCACTTTCTTCCAATCGTGGTTGAACCAGAGTCGAATCCTGACTGTACCCGTCGCGTCCCAGAGAAAATCGGACTCCCAGGTCGTTGTCTCCCATTTTTGTACCAAGATAAAGATCGGTGGTCTGATCCAGTCTGATATTCATCCCTACCCCGGGATTGTATACATTTATTGGTCGGTTAAAATTCAAGCCAAACATATGGGAATTAAAAGGCAGTCTAATTTCAGCAGAAAAAAGTTCTTCATTATCTTTCAGCCGCAATTCAGTAACAATCTCATTTCCAAATCGCATTACATTGCCCGGAAAATACAGGATATTTGAATTATCATTCATGAACACTCCACTTTGGCCCATAGAAAACACCCGGGTTTCTGTTGCCCAACCATTCATCATTACTGCACAAAGAAGCAGAAAGACTACATAAAGGATAAATTCAAACTTTTTCATAAGTCCTCCTGGTTAAGATGTGAGGTGAAATCGATGGTTTTGTACTGCTCTATATTTATATATCGATTGTAAGTTTTTTCATCGAAGTGTCAGAGCTCATAATTATTTTTCACTTTGGGATGGCGATTCACCATCTCGAAGCGATTGTGTATGATTATTCAGATTTCGTTTTTCGGTATCTCACTGGCTAAAATAGTGAATCTGGAAATTTATTGCAAGATAATATTTGGGTATCATTATATGATTTTAAAGAAGACAGTTTACACAATACTAATATCCACATTTTGTTCAATGGATATTCTGTTGCGAAGTAAGAATAAGTTTCAGAAAATGTTTTTAGGCTTACTCCATTTTCATATTAGCGGCTATGGTAGTCGCCAGGAGTGCTACTGATACATCATGCAGGCGCCCACATTTTGGACAACGCACTTTTTGATATTTGAATTGGGAAGGAATTTTTAATTTAACCCCACAGGGACAGGTGATTATTCCAAAACCGTTGGCCTTATGCAGAATGTCTTTTGCTTCTCGTAGATTTTTCTGAGTGTCGGGTACTTCGGAGATTGCTTCTGGCTTTCGTAATTCTTGTTCGGGTGCTTTTTTCAGAGTAGCAGCACCGATTAAACCTTCGGGATAGATGCGACGATAAGCTTCTTCATAGGCTCGCAGGGAGGAACTGGTAGCCATTCCCCGCAGAATGCGGATGCGTTCGGCGGTGGGAGGATGAGTACTGAATAATCCTGAGGTTCCCTCCCAGGCACGCATGGGATTGACAATGTACATAGGGGCCAGAGTGCGACTTTTAGAGAAATTTTTTTCCTGGCCGTCCGAAATTTTCTCCAGAGCAGAAGCCAGACCTTCCGGATAGCGGGTGAACTGAGCAGCACTGGCATCGGCCAGATATTCGCGCTTGCGGGAAGCTGCAAAATATATGATTTGAGAAAGAATGGGGGCGAGAACCGCTAAAATGATGGTTATAGTAAGAATGATCCCTTCAATAGGTCCCCCCTTAGATGAAGATCGCCGACGGCTGCCGCCCCCGCTGTACCATAAGCCGCGCATAAAAAGATCAGCTAAAATAACCACCGCTCCAACGGTGACTCCAGCGAGAGTCATGAATAACGTATCCCGATTGCTGATGTGGCCAATTTCATGGGCCACTACCCCTTGTAGCTCAATGCGAGTAAGTTTTGACATCAGACCGGTAGTAACAGCCACTGCAGCTCGCTCAGGTTTTAATCCCACCGCAAAAGCATTGGGTACGTGCGAATTGATTATATACACTTTAGGCAAAGCAGGCAATCCAGAGGCAATTTTCATTTCTTCCACAATATTGTATAACTGCGGAGCATCCTCTTTGCGTATCTCTCGCGCTCCAGCGGTGGCTAATAAGATTTGTTCTCCCCCGGCAAAACTGACAAATAACAGGATGATCCATAAAACCATGGCGATTAAAATACCCCAGAAAATTCCATTGGCCGGATCTTGTGGAGAAAAATAATAGCCGATGGCAATCCCCAGCAACGCCAGGACACTTCCCAGACTGAAAATCAAAATAATAGATTTTCGTCGGTTAGCTCGTATGACGTCCCACATCATTCAATCCTGTTATATTGTTCTTGCTTTCCTGTCTGATGAAAATTTTTTTGACCCGTCATTCGTGATGACTGGTTATTACCTACTTTTATCATCTGAGAAAAATCAATAACCTTTGATTAAAACTTTACTTGCGGAGCTTCCCTTTCCGCCGCTACTTCAATCTGGAAAAATTCAGACGGCTTAAATCCAAACATGTTGGCAATGAGATTGGTCGGAACACTCTGAATTTTAGTATTGTACTGCATCACCTGGTCGTTGTAGAATTGCCGGGCAAAACCGACCTTGTTCTCGGTGGTTGCCAATTCCTCCTGAAGGGCCAGAAAATTTTGACTGGCTTTCAGGTCAGGGTAGTTTTCTACCACCAACATAAATCGTTTCAATGCTTCGCTGAGCTCTCCTTCCGCTTTGGCCGATTCGGCGACGCCTTGAGCCTGCATGGCCTGCGTTCGGGCTTTGGTGATGGATTCCAGGGTTTCCCGTTCATGCTTCATATACCCTCTGGCCGTCTCCACCAGATTGGGAATTAAATCATGACGGCGTTTGAGCTGAACATCAATCTGTGACCAGGCATTTTTGACTTGAATTCGCGAGCGCACCAGTCCATTGTACATACCAATGACCCATAGTACGAAAAGGATGATTATCCCTAGAAAAATAAGAAATCCCATGTTATTCCTCCTGTATCTCGTTTTTATGAACAAAAAGCTCTGTAAAGAATTGTTGAATGTTTTTAAAGGTTTGCTCCGGACATTGCATTTTAGCAATATCCAGAATTTCCCCCTTGTCCAACCAGATCCCACCATCACGACGACAGATATCGACTTCAACAGTGGAATTAGGAAAATTACCTTTTACCATTCGTTTTCGGCACCGCGGACAGCGACGCTTACTTTTGCTGAACGATTCTACCGCTGAAAGATCTATTCTGGAGGTCGGTAGTTTTAAAACGAATTCTAATTCTCCCTGGTCCAACCAGATTCCCTCACATTTCAAACAATAATCTAATTCAATCTGCTGATATTCGATGATAATCAATGGCTCATGGCAATGTGGACAGTACATTTCGAATGTCTCAATTAAAATTTTAATAAGTTACTCAATTGTTAAATTCTCTGCAAACCTTTCATTTTAAATTCTATTAAGCTGGGCGTCTTTATTTAGTATAACCTGCTGATAACCTCACTCAAATGAGATAAGAATTTCTTTGCACAGAAATACTAAAACATGAAAGTTTATTTTAGAATTCCTGTCTAAGATAGGCGAAGTAATGTGCTGGATCTGACATTATGTTATAATGATACAGTTAACTTTCAGGGAAATTTTAGAAAATTGCTGTTATAAAAATAGAATTTCGTTATTTTCGGAGTTTAGATTTATTGAGAGATGTTTATATGAAAGTAGTTGTCCAATTATTTTCGTAAACATGTGCTGAATAATATGTAGATGAATCTTTTTTAAAAATTGAGTATGCGTGGTTGCGTATAAATCATTGACGGAATTAATATAAAGGAAAAACTTTTGGTGTCATTTTAAAGATTTGTGGATACTACCTTATAAATAAAAGTATAAGGATTGATTTGAAGAAGACTTTAGTAGAGCACCAGTATACTTATGATGCATGATGAATATAAAAAGACGAGATTCTGATTATGAAAAAAAAGTGGTTTGTTTTAGTGGTAGTCCTCATTTTTATCTTGATTATCGGCTGGATAGTTTATCGCACGGTTATTAAGAATGGACAGGTTGAATATCAAGTAGCGGAAGTTGTCAGAGGTGATCTGGAAAATACTATTTCCAGCACCGGAACTATCAATCCAGTGATTAAAGTAGAAGTGGGAACACAGGTGTCTGGGATTCTGGATCGGGTCTATGTGGATTTCAACGATCAGGTTACGAAAGGTCAGTTGCTGGCGGTTCTGGATACCATCCCTCTCAAGTTGGCCGTATTAGATGCCGAGGCCAATTTAGAGAGAATTCTCTCCCAATATGAACAGGCGCAGGAGGAATATCAGCGCAATCTGGCCATGTTCGAGAAGAAACTAATTTCAGAATCGGATTTTTTACCATATAAAATTTCCTTAAAAATGCAGCAGGCCGCCTTAAAATCGGCGGAGGTCAATCTCCAGAGAGCCAAGCGCAATTTAAAATATGCGGTGATCCGGTCCCCCATCAATGGAATTGTTATTCAGCGCAATGTTGAAGCGGGACAAACCGTAGCGGCCAGTCTACAGGCACCCACTCTTTTTATCATTGCGGGCGATCTTTCCAAAATGGAAATTCATGCTCAGGTAGATGAAAGCGATATTGGTCAGATTAGAGAAGGTCAAATGGTACGCTTTACCGTCTCTGCTTTTCCCTCGCAAAAATTTACAGGAACAGTGCGACAGATCCGGTTACAACCTGAATTGGTTTCCAATGTGGTAAACTATACGGTTGTTATTGATGCTGACAACGAGCAGAATCTTCTCATACCGGGAATGACGGCAACCGTTGATTTTATTGTTGAGCAAAAGAAAGATGTTTTATTAATACCCAACACCGCTTTACGATTTCAGCCTCCCCAAAAAGAGATAGAAAAATTTCGGGAAAGAAGGGAAAAAGAATTGGCAGCGCTTCCGGATTCTTTAAAGAACCTGCGGATGAACCGACCGGGAGCTGGGGAACGTTTTGGTCAACGGCCAAATGGAAACCCTCGTTTGCCTGGTGATATAAAGGAAGTCTGGTTTCTGGATGAAAAAGGAAGACTGGCCATGGAACCGGTGAGAATTGGAATTACCGATGGCATTCGGACTGAGATCGTGAGAAGCCGATCGTTAAAAGAGGGAGTAAAAGTGATTATCGGTAGCGGAACTCCTGGTAAAGCCAGCAGCCCGTCCAATGTCACACGGACATTTGGACCTGGTCCTCGACCCTTTTAGATCTCTTGATTGAGAGAAAATTTTATGCGGTCGATGGATCGAATGGAGAAAAATTTCAGAATAAATACTATAGGACTATCAGATTATTTATATGAGACCAATCATAGAAACCCGAAATCTCACTAAGGTTTATAAACTTGGTGATGTGGAGGTTCATGCACTGCGAGGGGTGAATTTAACGGTGCATGAAGGTGAATTCCTGGCAATTATGGGGGCTTCAGGCTCAGGGAAATCTACCCTGATGAACTTGCTGGGATGCTTAGATCAACCCACTTCCGGGGATTATTTTCTGGATGGGCGACATGTGAACACGATGACTAAAAATGAATATGCGGATATTCGTAACCAGAAGATTGGTTTTGTGTTTCAGGTTTTTAATCTGCTTTCCCGTACCAGTGCCCTGGAAAATGTGGAGCTTCCTCTGTTATACGACCGCCGTCGGAGAATAAAGAATCCATTGCAAGCTTCCATGGAAGCTCTCCACCGGGTGGGATTGGGAGACCGAATGGATCATGAGCCCAACCAGCTTTCAGGCGGGCAGCAACAACGGGTAGCGATTGCCCGCGCTCTGGTAACCCAGCCCGCAATTATTCTGGCAGATGAACCAACCGGAAATCTGGACAGCCGCACTTCAATTGATATTATGGCTTTGTTTCAAGAGCTCAATAATCAGGGAATAACCATTGTGTTAGTGACACATGAACATGATATTGCCCGCTATGCCAAAAGATATGTAGAAATGAAGGATGGGTTGATTCTACGAGATGTAACATTGAAAAATCGCCGAGATGCGGTGAAAGATTTAGCTGAATATAAAAAGGAGGAAATCTCCTGATGTTCCAGTTAAAAAATCTTATTAAAACTGCTTTTAAAAGCATCTTTAAGAATCGCATGCGCAGTTTATTAACCTCTCTGGGAATTATTATTGGGGTAAGTGCGGTGATTGTTATGGTGGCCATTGGTGAGGGATCTCAAAAACGGATTGAGGAAGGTATTCAATCTCTGGGCACTAATTTGATTGTGGTCTTTCCCGGTGCCAGCACGGCAGGGGGAGTCAGTCGGGGAGCAGGCAGTTTTAACCGCTTTACCTTCAGTGACATAGAAAAAATTGAAAAAGAAGCAACGCTGATAAAAGCGGTTTCACCTATTGTGCGCACCGGAGGGCAGGTCATTGGTGGAGGAAATAACTGGAGCACCACAATTTTCGGGGTCTCAGAGGATTATTTCGAAATCCGAAACTGGGAACTGGAGTATGGAGAATTTTTTACCGACCGTGATGTAAAAACAAATAGGAAGGTAGCATTACTGGGAAAAACCGTGGCCAACCAATTGTTTCCCGACCAGGACGCAGTGGGTCAAAAAATTCGAATTCGTAATGTACCATTTCTGGTTATTGGCATATTGAAAGAGAAAGGTCAGAGTGGAATGGGTGTTGATCAGGATGATATTATTCTGGCTCCGTCCACGACGGTCTATTATCGTTTGCGCGGTTGGCGTCATATCGATATGATCAATGCCACGGCCATTTCTCCTGACCGAATCGAAGAAGCCAAGAAAGAGATTCAAACTATTCTGCGCGAAGCGCATCGTATTAATCCTGGTGAGGATGATGATTTCACCGTGAGTGATCAGGCCGATATCTCTAAAGCCGCCTCTGAAACATCTCGTATTCTCACTATGTTATTGGGATCAATTGCCGGTGTTTCATTAGTAGTGGGTGGGATTGGTATCATGAACATCATGTTGGTGTCCGTTACGGAGAGGACTCGGGAAATTGGTATACGTTTATCAGTCGGAGCGCGCGAGAAAGATGTGTTGATTCAATTCCTCACAGAAGCAGTCATTCTCAGTTTGACGGGAGGAGTAATTGGTATTTTTCTTTCCATGATAATTTCGGTAGTTTTAAATAAGTTTACTGAACTTTACGCCGTTATTAATCCAAACATCATCGTGCTTTCGGTCATTTTTTCAGCAGCAGTGGGAATCTTTTTTGGTTATTATCCGGCGCGTAAGGCTGCCGCCTTGAATCCAATAGATGCCCTGCGATATGAATAGGGGAGGGATGTCAATAGGCTTCTTCTTCGAAACGCTGAGAAAAAACTAAAATAAAAATCAATAATATTTTTCCGCTACTCTGCAACCTGGAATCTATATTTACAGGAAAATGGCAATATACCGCTTCTGTAGAGCCACAAATTCATTTGGACATTGGTGAGCTGTAGACCTATCACTCCTCTGGGGCTACCTGTTTGAAAATGTCCATCTGCCACTCCCGCAGGGCGCTTATCTATTCATTGGCCAATGAAACTATAAATAGATTGCTTCAAGGAGGATTCTCTAATTTTTTATTTTAAGATTTTTGGTATCCTAAAAAGATGGGTTGAAAAATGATTGATTCGACCAGTATTTGATTTTCAACAATCCTTTTTGTTATCCTCCTTGCCATAGTGAGGAATATAGGAGAGTTTTAAGCGTTGTAACTTAGCTACATAGCCTGAATATCTCCTTCAGATCGGCTTCCTGTAAAATCTTTTTTCGCGGTTTACCTTCATCATCCGGCCAGCGTACCAGCCGTATCTGTCCATCTTCGATTTCGATTCCGGTAATGTCCCCATCCGGAAAGGAGCAACAACCCGTGTTGAAATAACACGGTTTTTGATTTTTAGGAATCTCTAGAGCAATACCATTCGATTCGGCCAACACCCAATACAGCTCAGCAGATTTGGCATTGATGATGTTCTGCAAACGCTCTCTCTCAGCTTTTTCCCTGGTTGCTTCCAGGCGCTGTTTCAATTCTTCAATTTCACTTTTCAGCCGCCCTTCGTGAGAAAGGGAGGAAAACACTGGATGATGAGTGTGTCCGCTGATCAGGATGAGACGGCTTTGCTGATTAGCCCAGGAATGAAGCGCTGATTCTTCTTCCAATCGCAGCGTAAAATCTCGGATAGGAGTGGGCGTTTTGATTTTGGTTAATCGCTGAAAAGGTCGCCATAAAAAACGGACTGCCAGACGACTCAACCATGCAAAACGCTCCGATTCCAACGTCCCCTGATGCCCGTGAACAAAAAACAGATCACCTAACGGTTCGCCTTTGGAGGTAACAGTAATTATCATTCCTTCACTGATGGTCGGAATCTCCCCATTGGCGGTTATATAATTTTTCAAGAAACGCTTTACCTGAAAAGGATATTGCCACTCGTCATCATGATTACCCCATAGACGTTTATAACGACCTGACAATACAAACTGTTTTTCCAGTTCCAGGGTATCGTGATAAGTAATCAGTGGTTTTTTAGGTTGGCATTCCCATAATTCCTCCACATCCCCTAACAGATAGAGAGTAAATCCGGCTTCCAGATAATAACCCAGGGCGGCATGGTAAGCGGCTTTGCTGGGACGGAAATCGTCCGCGCTATCATTTTGGCCACGGTGATGATCGGAGAATGCGATCAATTTCAGTTTCTTAATACCAATAGTCTCTTTGGTCAGAATACTGTCTTTCAATCGCTGCAGGCTTTTCCAGATCCGTTCACGCTGCTTTGACATAGTGCTTTTTCCTTCTGATGGCTCCATTCAAATTATTGATTGAAGATACCGATAAGACGATTTAAATCAAAAATAATTTGATTCGTGGAGATAATTAAAAGAAATATTTTCTTTAAAAAAAATAAAAATAGCCGGGCACTTTTGTACCCGGCATCTTAGTTGTACAAATTACTTTTTTATCTCCTTGTGCTATCGTAGCAATAGCATTTTTCGATTCTTTAAAAATTCACCGGCTTTTAACTGGTAAATATACATACCGGAAGCGACCGTTTTACCATGCGAATTGCGACCATCCCAGATAAACTGATGGGTGCCGACCGGTTGATTTTTAAAAGTGGTGGAGTATACCTTTTGTCCCAGAATATTATAGATGGTGATTTCCACATCAGACATCTGTGGTAAGGAATAGCGGATGGTGGTGCTGGGATTGAAAGGATTTGGATAATTCTGGTACAGGGCGAATTCTGTAGGAATTAGATCATTCTGATTTGTCATTCCGCTGGGCACAAAAAGGGTTGGACCGCCCGGCTCAACAATAATGCCGTTAGCAGATAGATCGTCATCTCCGCGCAGGCCATCCCAGAGATGCAGGGTTACCGTGTCTCCATGAATCACTGCTCCGGTGGGTGGAAGATAATTGAATTCATACCAGTGATCGGTGGTGCTGTCCGGGGTTGAGCCATATTTGTAATAAGTTTCGATGGCTGGTCCACCGTGCAGGTAGAGATTAACATCTACCCACGAGCCGGCTTCAATGCCAAATAAAGTGAACTGGAAAAATCCGTAGGGACAATATTGGTCACCGGGAGTATGGGGATCATTTGGATCGGGTTTACTGATAGTTCGGGTGAAGGCCAGCAGGGTAGAGTCCGGTGACTCTAAAGTGATGTATTGATCTCCGTCTTCTGTATGGAATGACGTCACATTTGCCTGTTGACTGTCAGGAGTTCCATCTCCATTTCCGTCATAGTTGGGGTTATTACCAGTGGGTCCGTATTCTTCTGTATCAGAGATTCCATCGCGGTCATTGTCAGTAGCTTTTCTTTTAAAGGAATATTTTATATAATCTGTAGCACCGTAGAAATGAATATTGTCCTTATTATCAATTTTTAGGTCAAAAAGTCCCTCGACCTCTAAAATTTCACTGATCCAGCTCCCGGAGGCATTGGTAGCGTATTTCACATTCCAGTTTAAAAAATCGCTATATACCACATGGGCTTTTCCTTGTGAATCCAGCGCTAACTTATTACCACCACTTTGATAACTGCCAAGGGCGATCAAACTGCTGTTCCAGCCAGAACTATCTTTATAAGCGTAGCGGATATCTTCCTGAGGATTTCCCTGGCCACTCACATACGTCACATGAGGTCGATTCAGACTATCTATGGCTATATCGGTGAATATTCCTTCCATCTGCCCACCAGTCCAATTTTGTTCAATGGGTTCAGGGGTTTGCCACACTCCGGTAGGGGCATTCGTCAGATATCCGATTCCCTGGGCCCAGGGTCCGCCGGGATTAATATCCCAGCTGTAAAAACTTAAATGAATATGGTTATTTTGATCGATGGCGGCAGAATAAGATGAGTAGATGTTTGGATGAACAACTTCAGATTCCCAGCTTCCAGAACTATTGGTATAATGATATAAATAGCCTTGTGACATCGCCGGGCTGGTTTTGAAGAACAGGTGAGCATAACCATTTCGATCCGCTTCAATGGATAGCTGTACTATGCTTTGAAAGCTCCAGACATAGTTGTCAACAATAGAGAGAGTCATCACCTCTTCCGGGTTTTGCCAGACATGGTTCACTCTTTTTCTGTAATGTACTATCAGATCCCAATCATAAAGTGATCCACTTAAATCATACACTTCATGACTAACCACATAGGCCAAATGAATATTATCCTGGTCATCGATAGCAATGGCAGAAGAGACGGCCTCGTACCGTGGATGCCATAAGGCACCAACCGGTTGAATGATTCGATAACCATTGAAGATAGTCTGGGATACCCAGGCCCCGGATTCATTAGAAGTATACATAACATCATCTAAATTATAAGCATACCAGGCTGATCCTGTCCAGACTGATCCCTGATAACCATCTCGTATATAGGTGAAATGAACATGGCCTTTGGTATCCACCACCATAGAAGGGTTATGACCTTTTCCAAGTTTTTCTTCTGTCAAATTTATCACTCTGGTTTGGACCCAATAATAATTATTGCTCGGAAATTCATCGGTTTCGTTAGCCGTGACTCCTGCCCGATTATTAATTATTCCTGTAGTCAACGGACGAACCACAATAGTTACCCCCACGTAAGAGCGACTAGTCATAGAAGGGATGTTTATGGTCAATATATTTCCATCTAAACTCCAGGAACCAAAAGAGACAGTAACCGAAGCGATTTCGATCCCGGAAGACAAAGTATCTTTCACTATAATATTATTAGCAGGCAGGGGTCCATAGTTGGCTATTAGCAAATTATATGTTAAGTAATTCTCTATTTCCACCGGATCTGGCTTTTCGTGGATAGTCATGGCCATATCGGATCCCACCCCGCGTTCCCACATATAGATATCGGCGTTTGACGCTCGGTAATCGTGCCAGACGACCCGGCCTTCCCAAACGACTGGTCTCTCCTGCCAGGCGGGATGAATCATTACGGGTATAACATGCCCGGCGAAATTTCCCTCCAATTGGTAATAGGTAAATAGATAGATATCTTTATCACCGCTTCTTTCATCGACAAAAACGATTTCATTACCATAAATGCGGGGAAGCGTTTGATCCGCCGGCGAACTTAAATTTTGGTCGATGTATTCTTCACTGACGTTTATTGCTGAAAAAGAGGCAGGATCAATTATCGATCCGTAGAAAATATCAAAATTTCCCTCCCGGTTATCCTGCCAGGTGAGATTCATTCCCCACAGCGAAGGATCAGTTTGATCACCATAATCAAGACAAAGGGCGTATTCCTCACCAGATGAGATGTTATACATGTATAGATCCCACTCTCCATGCCGAAAATCCATCCAAACGATCCGGTCATTGGATATGGTTGGCTTTATCTGATCATCTTCCATATCGTAGGGAGGTTCGCCAGCGAAAGTGCATACCGGGACTTCAGTTTGAGTAAGCAGATTATACATGTAGATATCCCAGTTGTCGTTGCGATGATCTTGCCACACAATTTTATGATCCGAGATTTCGGGATTCTCTTGTGATCCAGGAGCAGTACAGATAGGAATTTCTTGCTGGGCAAGCAGGTCATACATGTAAATATCCCAACCAGTGTTGCTGCTGTCACGATCATCCTGCCAGACAATATAATTTTCCCAGATGAAGGGATTAAATTGATCTCCAGACGCCGTGCAGATAGGAGTGGTGGTTCCGGTTGAAATATCATACATGTAGATGTCCCAATCCGTATGGAGTTCCTGCCATACAATTTTGTAGTTATGAATGGCAGGATATACTTCGGGGTCAGGAGTTGCCGCAATTGGTGTAATAACTTGAGAATTCACTTCCAACATATTTCCAAAAAATAAAAATATAAGAAAGATAAGGTAAATGAAAGAGTGGAAGAACTTCATAAGAGTTTCCTCCTGTTTGGTTTGAGTTAATTAACGGGAGTGGTATATAAAAAAATAATATGATAATAATTTTCCATCAGGGGAAAAATTGCAAAGGACATAAATGGTAAATGATTTTTCACTCTTTAAATCTTTAAAAGAAAATGAGCAGCTGGTAATTTATGAATGGATTTCTTTCAGTTATTTTCCCAAAATTGTTTTTAGAAATTTAGTTATTACTCATTCACGTGATCATCATTTACGAAAAATCTATTCTCAAAATAAAAAGGCATCTTTTTGAATGTGCAAAAAGATGACTTTTTTTAATCATCTAAAACTTATTTCCTCAACGTTTTCCATACACTGAAAGAAATAATTTAAGCAAGTCGCTCGATTTTGGTGATTGTGATTTACTCTTTTTTATTCTTGAGTATCCTCACTTTCTTGTTCTTCTACTTCTTCTTCCAGAATTTTCTTGTATTGTTCCAGACGATCTTTTTCAATTTTGATTTTTTCTTCATATTCTTTAACTTTTTGCTCGGCCTTCTGGATGGCTTCCCGTTTTTTCACTATTTCTTCTTGGGAGACTGCTTTTCCCGTCTTTTGTTGCTGTTCCAGTTGTTCTTTGGCCTTCTGGATTTTATCCTGTGATTCTTTTACGATTTTCTCATTTTCTGCAATAGAAATTTCAGATTCTCTGATTTTTTCACGGAATTTATTTCTGGCCTCTTCGGATCGGAGCTGGCCGAACTCTCGACCGGTGAGATCTCCTTTATGCCGGCCATAGGCATGTCCCTTACCTTGATCGTGCTCCTCCTTCATCCCCACCTGTTTCTCAATTTCTTTTTTCTCGACCTTTTTCTTTTCTAAACCTTTTCCGCCCGCCCCTTTTTGTATCTCTTTCATTTCTGGAGTTTTTTTAGCCGGTTTTTTTCCTGCTTCCTTTACTTCTGTCTTCGCCTGATCTTTACCCTCACCAGCTTTTTGCACTTTTTCTTCTTTCGCTTTGACTTTCTCTTCGGCTTGTTTATCGGTTACCTCTTTCTTTTTCTCTACTTTAGCTTTTTGATCCTGGGTTTGCTGACTGAAAAGATGGTCAGATTGAAGAAAAACCATCAGAAATAAAGCGCAGATTAAAAATGTGAATACATTTTTCATGATTATTTACCTCTCCCTTTTTTAAAAAATTTAAAATGTCTGGATTTAAAATTCTTTGAGTAATTCATCAACTGTTTTTTTGGTATTTTCTGCATCTTGCTTTAACTGTTTAGCAGTTTGATCCATCCTCTGCAATAATGAATCTACCCCTGGTGTAATGGACGTATCCGGCTTTAGTTCAGTTTGACTCTCAACTTTCTCAGAGGTGGTTTTAGAATCACCACAACTGAAAATAAAGAAGAGAATACCAAATAAAACGATGAAGATTAATTTTGACATAATGATTCCTTTTCTTTAATTTTATTTTCCTTTATTATTTAATCTTGAGTTTCAATAATTTTCTTGACTGTGAACATTTTGTTTTGCATTCAAAATCATCACAGTAATTTTTTAATAATGAGAATTTTCAGGATAATAATCTAAGTTAATTTATTTTCGAAAGGTGTGATCCAGAGCAAATTGATATTTTGCTGTTGGTGCTTTTAGTCCTTTCCGGGATCATCCCATTTATAGTTTTAAAATAAATTACAGCTATCGTCAGGGTATTCATGACGATAGCTGTTTTAGAATCGATGTGTTTTTATAATTCTGAATTAAGCGTGTCAGACAATCAATTTTTTATTCCCAAAGAGATTCTGATTTCTTGTATCCTTTGGGAAGCTCAAAGTGTCCGACGGGAGCGGTACCCTCTTTATATTCGATTAATTCCTGGGTGGATTTTATACTGGCGCCCATCATGTCCATACTGGTGATGGTGAGTACCGGTATCCCTTTTATTTTTTTCATTTCAGTCACAATTTGATTCATGAAGTCACCAAACATCCCGCCTTTTCCCATCATAGCCGCCATGTATTTATTGTAAAGCTCATAATCCATTTTCAAATCCTCGGTGGCCCAGATCTCACCTTTCATGGGACCCATGAACGTCACTAATTCTTGATTATATTTCTGGCAGTTCCAGTTCCCGATTTTCTTTTTTTCGGACGTCGGTGTGATGGTGATTTTCATCTGGGCCATTCCCTGCATCATTCCCATTGCCGCCTGTTGATCTTCTTCCTCCATTCCTTCTTCTTCCATGGATTGTTTCATTTTCTCATCAATCATCTTGCTCATTTCCATGGGCATTTCGGCGTAGGTTTTCTTAGCATGATTGATGAAATAAATTTTTCGCTGATCCATTCTGAGAATTACTGAACCTTCCTCTCCATCATTCCGAATTTTATCGGTGGTAATCCAGGTCGTTTGAATCTCATCTTTGGCAGGTTGGGTTTGCCCCATCATCTGCACAGCATCGGTATGAGTTTTCTGTTTCATCATAATGTCGGCCTGACCACTGCCGGGAATAAGTAGTGATGCTAGAAATAGAATTCCAGATAGATAGAGAAAAGATCTCTTTCTCATAATAACTCCTTTCGAATTTAGGGGATTAGAATAAAGGAAAACAGTAAATTTATGTTCATTTCCATTTGATCCATGAACGCCTGAAAAATAATATGATTGCGCCTCGGTTCATACTTCTTTTTTCTTTTTCGGATTTAATCGCTATTCAGATAGGCAGTAAACAGACCCTTTAGCTCAGCGAGGGAGTCCTCAATGGCTACCGGCAAAACCAGGGTAAACATATCTAACAGAATAACGGCATTGACTGAGGAGTCGGTTTTGCTGGCACTTCGCAACCGTTCGGCAATCGCGCTGTTAAGAATCTGCATGTTCTTATAGATTTCTTTTAATCCCTGAAAATCAAGCTCAGTTTTTTTGCCGGCCTTTTTTCGGAAGTATTGGGCCAGCAGATACATGGAGGTAGCACGGTAAATGGTTTCTTCAGCGCTGGCTAATGGCAGATGAAAACGAGCCATGGGACGGAAATAAGCCGTATGTGGACAACCACAGGTAGGAATCACCAACCCCAGTATAGCACCCAGAGCTTCCTGGGCAGTGGTGCTTTTGTAAACGGTACGATGCTCAGTGATCACTTTCAATTTCAGAGAATCATAGGACATCAATGCATCAAAATGGGTGATGATATTGACCAGATTGGCAGCCAGCGGGCAATGCGTATATTGTTCGAGGGAGAGTGGACAGTGGGTGCATCGCTTAAATTCGAGCTTCGTCCACTCTGGTAAATTTGAAGGAGTATGATTTTTTAATTGTGCGGTCTGGTCATCAAATTCTAATGAGTAAGTAACCTGCTGTTTATTGGCAAAACTCATTTGATATTCGATTATATAGGTCTTCATCCATGCTTTCCTGTCATATGTTTATCGAAATAATGTCAAGATAGTCGCCGCGAACATGGTCATTAAAAGATATTTTTTTATCTTGTGTTCCTCCACTTTTTCCAGAATTAAGGTTCCGGTGTAGGCACCAATAGTCATTCCTACTGCAATTACTGCGGCAAGTGTAAAATGAATATGGTGCAGATAAGCGTGTTCGATGGATCCAAACAGGGCCGTGATCAGAATCATGAATAATGAAGTGCCCACCGCTACTTTTGGTGGGAGTCCAACGGCCACGATAAGAATAGGCGTATTCATGAATCCTCCTCCAATGCCCAACAGACCGCTAAAAAAACCAGCGACGATACCCAAGGTGGTTAAAAGTGGGATACTGCATCTGTTTTCTGAATACATCCGGCAGGTGATAAAGGGGGGAATGAAATTAAGGGCATTAAAACCGCGCGAGATATAGTTATAAGGTGAATCAACCGGGATCTTAAGAGTAATCATTAAATAACTGGCAACCAGTAGAAAAAAAATTTTTAAAATCAGATCGGGGAATAAACCTGAAAAATAGGCACCGGCGAATACGCCAGCTATTGAGCCAATTTCTATAATAAAACCAATTTTAAAATTTACATATTTATTCTTCAGATTGCGAAGAGTGGCCATTCCTGCGTACGGTATCATGGCCAGAAGCATGGTCCCGGCGATTACTTTCAGAGGTAAATCGAAAATGAGTACAATAAAGGGAATGAGCAACAATCCACCACCTAATCCCACCGTGGCACTGGTAGCAGAAGTTATAATGGAAATGAGAAAAATGAGCAGATAGCTTAAAAAGTCGAGATTCATTTTATTTCGATGTTAAATAATTCTCGGTATGTGATTAAATTTTTTATAAAATCGATGCGATTCATGACCCCTTTCGTAGAGGAAAAAATAATCCTTTCGTTAAAAATGACTCTCTACCTTTATCTCAAATCAGTCCAAAAATGCATTATCCAGATCGGCGATGAGATCATCAGCGGATTCAATACCAACCGAGAGGCGCAGTAGACCATCGGTCACTCCGATGGCAGCTCTCTCCTCCGGTTGAAGGTATATGTGAGAAGTGGAAGCAGGATGAGAAATGAGACTGGCCACATCCCCCAGACTTACCGTGAATTGTATCAGCCGCAGCTTGTTTAGAACTTTTTTAGCCGCTCTGAATCCGCCCTTCACTTCAAAAGAAAGCATGCCACTGAAACCGCTAAATTGGCGTTGATTAAGATGATATTGTGGATTGGACGGTAAACCGGCATAGTTCACCTTGAGAATTTTGGGGTGCTTCTCTAAAAACTGCGCTATTTTTAAGGCGTTGTTGCATTGCCTTTCCAGGCGAACACCAAGTGTCCGAATTCCGCGTATCAATAACCAGGCAACAAAGGGTGAAATAATTCCTCCGAAATATTTCAAATATGGACGAACCTGTTCAATTTCCTTTTTAGACCCGATCACCGCTCCTCCAATAAGATCAGAATGCCCTCCCAAATATTTCGTCGCACTATGCAGAACGATATCAACACCCGCGTTGAGGGGATAAAAAATGGGCGGGGGAGTAAAGGTGTTATCAACTAACATTTTACAGCGGTATTGGTGCGCAATCACTGTCCATTGAAAAATATCGGCACTCACCAGGGTAGGATTGGCCAGGGGTTCGGTGAAAAGTAGGCGAGTGTTCGGTTTAATCGCTCGTTCTACTTGTTCGATTTGAGTAGGATCGACAAAGGTGGTCTCTATTCCCAGTTCAGCCATGTGCTTTTGAAAAAGATGATAAGTTCCACCATAGATTAAGGAAGAAGCTACCAGATGATCGCCCGGTTTGCAATAGCTTAAAACGGCGGCAGAAATAGCCGCCAGACCCGAACTGAAGCTGAGAGCAGCTTCTCCTCCTTCAATATCCGCTAAAACCTGATTGAGTACTTCCACGGTTGGATTGCTGTATCGGGCATAAATATAGCCCTCGGATTTTCCAACCAGTATATCTGTACCGCTTTCTACATCTTCATATAAATAATTACTGGTCTGATAAATTGGGGTGTTCAGTGTTCGGACTTTAGAAAAATCGACCCCGCTACCACTATGGACGAAACGGGATTGAATATTCCATTTAGGTTCTTTCTGCATTGGAGTTCCTTTCCTGATATTAAATAACAAATTAATAATGATGCAGGAAAAAAGTGAGCACTTTGTTATTTCCTATTCGATAGGTTTCTACCTGAATTGAACTGAATGATCACGCGGGGCTAATATCATGGATAGAGTATCTTTTAAATTGTCATGAGAGGTTAAAGGATTATTTTCTTCAGGGAAGGAGTGGATAAATATAATTTATCAGAAGTTAGTCATATAAAAAATTTTGCATAGCCCCTAAAATATTTTAGGCGAGGAGATGTTCTGTTCATATCATTGCAGATAAAATTTTTCAAAATTTTTTGAGGGTGCCATATCCCCCGTCTGAGCCGGGTAAGCCTGCCTGTTACAGACGGGGGAACGAAAAGTTATAGATTGTCAATAAAAAAATTTTTTCACTTCATAAGAATCATTTTACGGGTTTCCTTCTGTTGCCCAACCTGCAGTTCATAGAAATAAATACCGCTAGCTTGTTGTCTGGCTTCCCATTGGTAACTGTATTTACCAGCAGACAAAGATTTCTGCTCATGGACTGTTATAACTTCTCCTAAAAGATTGAAAATGGTGAGTTTCACATCCGCTCGCCTGGGGAGGTAATAATCAATAGTAGTGTTGGGATTAAATGGATTAGGATAATTCTGCCAGAGTATAAAGGATTGGGCCAGTTCTGTTGGATTCGGCCTGGGTGCAATCGGAACGTAATTGGTCTGTGAGACACTGAAATTATCCCAGTAGCTGTTTTGATTAGCCCAGCAGTACAAACCGGCTTTACCGGTGGCAAAAGTGGTATCGATGACTTCAAAAATTTGAGTATTATCGATATACAATTTAAAGAGAGAATCTTCAGTGACGAGATCCACATGATACCAGATGCCGCTAAGGTAGCCGGTAGTATCAGATACTAAAACAGATTCTGTTCCATTGACAATTTTTCTGATGAAGCGAGCCGAGCCTTCAGATTGCCAGGTAAAGGCATAGAAATTTTGGGGATCCTGATAGCGAAAAACCAGACCAATCCAATCGTTATCCTGCGAACTGAGATCGACCGAAATGGTATAATCATCCCAATATTTAGAACCAACGATAGCAAAAGCGCCGTTCACTGTACCGGTACCGTAGTAATTGGAAGTCTGGATCATCTGACCTTCAGTTTCCACCCAGGTGCCATTTCGGAATTGCCAGGCGGGATGGATGCTGTTGTCGTTGAAATCGTCAAAATACAGGATGGAATCAGAAATACTGGCCACCCGAATTAAATTGGTTTTGGTCAGACTGTCGCTGCCAAAAAAGTTAGTTACCTTCAATTCAACGGAATAAGTTCCGGGCTCCTCATAATAATATATCGGATCTTCTAAAGAACTGGTGTTTCCATCTCCGAACGACCAATTCCAGGCGAAGGGGGCAAACAATGACAGATCTGTGAACTGAACCGCATCACCCGGGAAAAGGAAAGTGCGATCCTGGCTGAATTGGGCTACCGGAGGATCGTTACTCAGTCGAAAATTATCCAACCCAATGGTCTCGGTATTATTGTAAAATTCTGGAAACATCAACAACTCAGTGACATTTGCCATAAGCGAATTCCAGTCTCCTGAAATCACAGTCCACACACTGGGGTCAATAAGGAAAGAAAAAGATTTCCATCGGCCATCGGCTCGAAGAATACTGCTATCATAAGGAACAGTAGCCACTCCTCCTGGCCCGGATATCCTCAGCAGGTCATGATTGATAAGAAAAGAACCCGATTTGCTGATTATTTTCAGATCAAATTGGATAGTCGCCTGACCTGTTAATTGACTCCAATCTCCCAGATAAGCAGGAGGCGCAATGGCCTGACTGACACCGGTTATGTCAGTAATCCGGATATAACCCGAAGGATTGCCGCCACTGGTCTGAATGGAAGCTCCACCAGTGTTCACAAAATACCATCCTTCAAAACTTTGATTATCAAATGTAGAATAAATAGGGGGAAGGACAGGGGTAATAAGTGGAGTAAAACTTAATCCAATGTTATCGAATCGCACATACTCATCCCCGTTGATAAATTCTGCCATCATTTCCAGCAAAGTGATATGCGGTAACAAACTGCTCCATGTCCCCTCCCGAATAGTCCATTGAGTAGAATCCAGGCTGACAGCATAATGAGTCCAACTATCCTGCACCGGCTGATAGGACGTTCCTACAAGGGCAATGGCCTTTCCTCCCGGGCCAGAAATCCTGAATATCCAGGACGGGCCAGTGGGAGAACCGCTGAGCCGATGTAAGAAGATATCAGCGGTGAGCGAGTCGGTTGGGGTGGATACACTCCAGTTGCCAACGAATTTCAGAGGAGCAATGGCGTAAATAATGTTACCGGTGGCATCATCATCAATGCGCATGCAGTTATCGGGATTACCAGTACCTGACTCAAGATAGGACACACCGTCACCTACCGCATGCCAACCTTCCAGAGAGTCGGCGGTATCGAAACTGCTGAAGACCTGGGCCAGCAATGGAGCAGAAATTTCAGTTAGAAGAACATAAAACAGGATTGTCAGTAGGACATTTGCTCTTTCTAAAATATCGGTTGATAAACTCATGGACTTCTCCTTTCTGGGTTAATTATATGAGAAGCACATTGGATTTGGTAAAAATCAATTTAAATTTTGTAAGGATTTACTGAAATGTCAACCGAAATTCATGATAAAATAAAAATTAGAATGAAACAGCAATAGAACAATGATGAAAATTTTGATTAGATCACTTATAGACTTCTTAAAAATGGAGGAACTATCCAGAACCATGGTCATTTTTAACTGTGCGTTTTCTGCTATTTATATAATTGAAAGTAAAATTTCTATGCCCGAAACACTTTCCAGCTTTAGTCGTTTATAGTCGTAAAACTATTTTTAATACCTATGCTTAAACCATCGTGGATATTAATTTCGATTTTATCTTTTCTTTTCCTTTATTCTTTTGCCCAACAGGGAACGATCAGCGGATTTGTTACTGACAGCAGTAATGGCGAAGGATTAATCGGAGCCAATGTCTATCTGATGAAAAGTTCGATCGGCAATTCCAGCAATCAGCACGGTTATTATGTGCTTCATCCCGTGCCGCCCGGAGAACATGTCCTTAGAGTCTCTTACTTGGGTTATCGCACGGCCTCACTCACAGTATCACTGGCGGCTGGTGAGAAAAAATTAGTAAGCATAGCGCTGGTTCCGGAAGCCGTAGTTGGTGAAGAGGTGGTTGTTTCGGCAGAAGCATTAACCAGCTCCCGAGAAATTCGCATCAGTCAGGTGGAATTATCGGCACAAACCATTCGCAGTGCGCCACCGCTGGCTGAAGCGGATATGTTTCGGACATTACAAGCCCTCCCCGGAGTCGTTGCCGAATCGGATTTTAGTACGGGGTTGGTGGTGCGTGGCGGGAATACCGATCAAAACCTGATTATGCTGGATGGAATCACCGTTTATAATCCATCTCATATGGGAGGATTGTTCTCTAATTTTCTGCTGGATGCCACCAAAGATGCTCAATTCATCAAAGGAGGTTTTCCGGCAGAATTCGGTGGCCGGATGTCCTCCGTTCTGAATGTGATCAGTAAATCCGGTAATAGTAAATCGTTTACCGGTTCAGCCGGGATCAGTCTTTTAAGCAGCCGCCTATCGCTGGAAGTGCCGGTGCGAACCGGTTCGCTTCTTCTTGCTGGACGTCGCACTTATTTTGATCAGGTGCTGTCCCTGATGAATAAAGAATTTCCCTATTATTTTTATGATTTTCAGGGAAGCTTTTATCAAGATCTCTCACCTTATGATCGCCTCACTTTCAGCGGTTATTTCGGGAATGATGTACTGAATTGGCATCGCCTGAATTTTGATGTGAATTGGGGAAACCGCACCGTTTCCGGAAACTGGCGACACGTTTTTTCTCCACGATTGTTTTCTCATTTTATGTTGGCTGCTTCGCGCTTTAATACCCAGGTGTTGCTGGGCGGCGATCAGGGAGTGAATAGTAAAAATGAAGTTCTGGACTACACCGCCAAAGGCGATTTAAGCTATCTTTTCTCCCCGCAAAATATTTTCAAATTCGGTTTTGAATATAAAAAATTGCGCTTTGTGTATCGGGATGTTTACGATGATCGAATTCTCTTTCGCTTACGACAGACACCAGCCGAGATGGCGTTTTATCTGCAGGATGACTGGCAAATTCATCCTCGCTGGATTATTAAACCAGGTATACGCTTTAGCTATTTTACTCATGATGGCAATACCGTTTACCTGGAACCACGTCTTTCTGTTAAATTCAAACTTAGAGATGGTGAATACCTGACCTATGCCACCGGTCTTTTCCGGCAATTCATTTTTACCGTGCAGGATGAATCAAATCCAACCGTCATCAATAGTTGGTTTGCGATTGATGAGACTGTTCCGCCCGGGAAATCCTGGCATCAAATTGTAGGATATGAAAGAGAATTATGGAGCACCACTGTCCTGCAGGTGGAGTTTTATTATAAGACGTTGGACAATATGCTCACCTATCGTGAGAAACGCTCGGCCGTGGATGAGGAAATAGGCGATGATATCAAAGCCACAGATTTTTTTGTTCCCATCGATGGCTATTCGTATGGATCGGAAATCTTTGTTCATAAAAAATATGGGCGATTAGCAGGTTGGTTGGGTTATACCCTGAACTGGGCCAGAAAAACCCTGGAGGATTATACCTATTACGCTTCTTTTGACCGTCGCCACAATTTAGATGTGCTATTGAGTTATGAAATCGGAAAGAAATGGCGTTTCTCCCTGCAATTCAATTATGGAAGTGGCTTTCCGTATACCCGGGTGGAGGGCAGTTATGAAGAACGAGATGGGGGGCTGGTCGAACGCCGTTTAATTTACGGGCAACGCAATCGCTTCCGCTATCCGCCTTATCACCGACTGGATATTGGCCTCAGTAAATTTTTTCGGTGGCTGGGACTTCAATGGCAGTTCGACGCCCAGGTAATTAATGTCTATAATAGAGAGAATGTATACCTCTACCAGTGGGAATTTGATTCCAGCCCGGCCAAACGAACCGTGATTCCCATGCTGCCGTTAATTCCCACTATTGGAATCTCAACTAATTTCAGGTAGGATCAGTCAATGTGTTCATTTTTGAAACTTTTTTTTAGTACATCATTAGGATTACTCGCTGTAATATTCGTCAGCTGTGAAAATCCGACGGCCTATCAATTTCATCCACAGCTTACCTTAAATGCTGAGTTGAAGGCTGGATTTCCTATCGATTCTGTTTTTGTTTCCTGGAGCACGGCCATTACTGAACGATACGATACGGAGGATAAGAAGGTTAGCGGAGCTGATCTAACGATCAATGGAGTACATCTTATAGAATACCCCGGTGCCAGAGGTGTTTACTATTATCCCGATCGCAGTTATTTAGTTCTGGAAGGGATGACTTATACCATTGAGGTAAAAGCGGGTAATGATTCAGTGAGTTCTGTTACCACTGTTCCGCAGCGTTTTCGATTCGCACCGCTGGGAGTGACCGATGGTGATACGATAAAGTATGTTCCCGGGACCAGTTTTTTTTCTGATGAATTTTTTACCATTGTCTGGCCCGATTATCAGGACAGTCGCATTTACCGAATTATTTCTTTGGCGGACAGCGCTTCAGAGACAAATTTTATTGACGATGATCGACCGGAGGCCGAGATTTTCAAAGGAGAGAAGGAAGATCGAAAAAATCCAGGCATGTGGTGGGTAGCCGACCAATATGTTCGCATTAATTGGATGTATTTTAATTGGACCGGCTGGCATAACATTATTGTGTCGGCCATGGATGAAAATTATTATTACTATCGCAAGGGGATTCTATTTGGGGAGCAAGACGGACAAAATTTTAATGAAGTGGTGAAAGGGGGTTTAGGTTTATTTTGCTCCTCGGCTAGTGATACCCTGCGGATTTATGTGACGCAATAATTTTTATCAATCAGCTTCCCGATTATTACATTACGGCGCCTGAATTTGTATCTGAAAAGACCGCAGAGCCCCAATTTTACTCCATTCTTGTTATAGATAATTTCCGCATACACAAAACAGGAAACGGATCATTAACCATAAAAAACTAATTCAATCATTGGATCATCTGGCAAGATATGCTGATGACTGGATTACTTTCTTCTTCATATTTATATTTTTAGCAGAATAACAGGATAATCAGGATTAATCAGCGGCTACATTTGTCCTTTATAAAACCTTTATTCGATAAAACTCTTCTAAATACATCTTATCAATCCCGTCATCCCTTCCAAAAAATATTTTTGTCACCTATACTATTATTTTGTGCCATGCAGTACCCACATTCGTGTCTGGATAGGAAACCAGGATTTCCACCTTAGACCAATCTTAATATTTTTTATAAAATTCATCCTTCTTATTTTTGACAGCAGAGATTTCAAATGAATCTTCAAAAAGTAAGGAAAGAGTGGTTTTTCTTTCCTCTTCCCAATCAATCCCGATACAATTCATCAATTTCTTTTTTTAATTTTTCTTCCAGAACCTTTCGTTTGATTTTCAGGCTGGGAGTTAGCTCGCCTTTTTCGATGGTCAGCAATTCAGGAAGCAGAATGAATTTTTTAATTTTTTCATAGCGAGCAGATTCGACCTGCAGGCGATCAATTTCCTGGCGAATTAATTCATTAACTTCCGGTGATTGGGCCAATTCACGTTTATCTGAGAACGACAGTGACTTCTGTTGTACCCATTTGGTGATGTTTTCATAATTCGGGACGATGATGGCACTGATAAATTTTCGGCCATCCCCTATGACGCACACATCCTCAATATATTTGCTGAGTTTGAGGGTATTCTCAATGGGAGCCGGGGCGATATTTTTTCCGCCAGCGGTGATAATGATATTCTTTTTGCGATCGGTAATGTAGAGATAGTTATCCTGATCTAAGTAGCCGATATCTCCAGTATGCAACCAGCCATCTTTATCGATCATCTCCCGTGTCTGTTCAGGTTGTTTATAATATCCACTCATCAGCGTTTCACCCCGGACCAGGATTTCTCCATCGGAGTCAATTTTTACTTCCACGCCGGGGACTGGTTTTCCGCAGGAACCATATTTAGTCGAGCCCGGAGGCGTGAGAGCAATGATCAGGTGAGTTTCGGTCATGCCATATCCTTCAATGATCTGCAGACCCATAGCCTCAAAAAATTTTAACGTTTCAGTAGAAAGAGGCGCACCACCGGAAATTGGAAAGCGAAAGCGTCCACCCAATTTCTGCTTTACCTTGCTGAACACCAATTTATCGGCTAATTTATTTTTTAGAGATATTAGTGGGGTCAGTTTATTGTCCCGCTTTTTTTGCTGATAAATCCGACCAGTTTTCAAAGCCCAATGAAATATTTTTTGCTTCAGGGCTGAACCGCTTTCTACCTGCTCCAGCACCGCACTGCTTATTTTTTCGTATAGACGTGGCACACTGACCATCACCGTCGGTCGTATCTTTTGAATGTCGTCAATAACGGTGGTGAGATCTTCCGCATACCCGATGGTGCATCCTCGATACAAAGGACACCAGTGTCCGCCCAATCTTTCATAGAGATGGCTCAGGGGGAGAAAAGAAAGAAAAACATCTTCCGGATATAATTTAAAAACTGATTCACTGCTGATAATATCCAGCACAAAACCGTGATGATGCAGCATCACTCCCTTGGGATTTCCCGTCGTACCTGAGGTATAAACGATACTGCAGGTCGCTTTGGGATCGATGCTGTCCAGATTACTTTGAAAAAGATCGGGGTGCTTTTGCCGATGCTCGCTACCCAATTGCAGCACCTTATCCCATGTGATGACGGAATCGGAAGCAGTACCGCTGAAGAGAATGATAAATTCTAAATCCGGGCACTCGCCTTTAATTTGCCGTATTTTTTTCAGCTGTTCTTCATTTTCTACAAAAATGGCCCGCGCTCCACAATCCTTTAAGATATATTTGACTTGAGGAGCGGGTAAGGTATGATAAATGGGCACGGTTATTCCGTGCAGAGAAAAAATGGCAAAATCACTGATGGGCCATTCGGGACGATTGTAAGACAGAATGGCTATTCGATCGCCGGCCTTTAATCCTAAAGCCATTAAACCATGCATAAGAGTGATAATCTTCTCGCCGACTTCTCGATAGCTCAATGACTGGTAGTTACCATCCTTTTTGTACAAAAAAGCAGGCTTCTCAGGGAAATTAGTAATGCTGTTCCATAAAAGGTGAACGACACTTTTATTCATGATTTTTTCCTTATTTTTATAAGATAAATGTAAGGTATTGATAAACAAATTTCAACAAGTTGCTTACATTTAAATAAGTGAGGAAGGTAACTGACATCAATTAAGGTAGTATTAAATTCTATCAAATAGTATATGAGATTACCTTCATTATTCAATTAATCAACTCTATGAGACATTTGTCGGGATTTCATGAATCAAACCCTCACAAAAAAACAATGGAAAGATAAGAAGTTCAGAAAAAAATCAGGCCTGCAATTTCTTTAATTCTCTCACAAAATTGATCAATAATTCATTGAAATTAATAGTATTATAATGTTTGAAATGTGATTTAAAAAAGAAAAAATTAATGCTTGAATAATTTACCATTATGAATTATATTCTTAATCTTTGAATTTATGATAGGAGAGTTTTATGCCAGCTGAGACCCAGGATCTCAATAAATTTATGGGCGACTCTGAAAATCTTTATGAGGCAGTGATGATTATTGCCAAAAGAGCGCGTCAGATTAATGAAGAACAATATCAGAAAATGCGCGATAAACAGATTTTGGAAGAGTTAGATGGAGAGTTCGAGGAAGAGTTTTTGAATCTGGAAGAAGAAAAGAATGAGGCCGAAGAGCCGATTGAGCCGGAAGAGAATCCGATTGTCACTGCTCAGAAAGAATTTCTGGAAGGCAAGATTCGCCATCACTATGAATCCACCTCATAAGTAAGTAACCCTCGTTCTGCGGGGGTTTTTCATTTTTACCCTCTCCTGCCTTATATGAAAAACACATTGCCAGCTATTGACCTGATCATTCATCATGCCCATATTTTTGATCCCATAGACGGTTTTCTCCCCTCTACTGCCCTGGCGGTGGGATGTGAACGTATCCTTGCACTGGGTTCAGATCAGGAAATTCTGGGTTTAAAAGACGCCTCCACCCGGATGATCGATGCTCGGGGCCATCTGCTACTCCCTGGATTTACCGACTCACATACTCACTACTGGAAATATGTTCAACGCCAGCTGGAGGTGAATCTGGAGGACTGTTATTCACTCGCAGAAACTCTACAAAGAGTCAGGGAAAAAGTCCAGGAATTGCCTGAGGGATCATGGATCACCGGCGGAGGATGGAATTATAATCTCTGGCCCAGAGGAGAGTATCCTCATCGCTGCCAGTTAGATGAAATCAGCACTCGCCATTTTATTGCGCTGGACAGCAAAGACTGGCACACCTGTTGGGTAAATACGCCGGTTATACAACTGATCGGTCTGTCGCCCGATAAACCCTATCCCGGAGCCAAGCAATTAGCGATTCACCCGATCAGCGGAGAGTTTACTGGATTATTGGAGGAGAAAGCGCGGTTAGCCGTGTACGATTTTTTACCCGGATGGGACTATCGGCGTTTACAGAATAAATATCCAGAGGTGTTGAAGCAGTTTCATCAATATGGAATAACAGCCGTCCACTCCGTCGAGACGGCCAATGAATTTCGGATCAGCCAGGATGCCCGACGGGCAAATGAATTGGGAGTGCGGATATTCTGGTATTTCCCTTATCAGCTGCTCGATCACGCCCAATCCTTGGCGATTGGTCAGGGTGTAGGCGACGAATATCTGCAAATTAGCGGTATAAAAATGTTTGTGGATGGGGCCTTCGGTTCCCAAACTGCGGAGTTAAGTGAAAATTATGATGGTCTTACCCATGCCGGCACGGAAGTGATGACCGATTCGGAACTCCAGGATGTGGTGGAGGCGGCAGTGGCCAATCGCTTATCTTGTGCGATTCATGCCATCGGGGATCGCGCGGTTCAGAAGACTTTAAAAGTATTAGGGAAATTTTCCGAGAGAAGTCAGCAATATGATTTGCGCCATCGCATCGAACATGCCCAACTGATACAACCCAATGACATTCCGCTGTTTAAACAATATCATATTTATGCCAGTGTACAACCCATCCATCTGGCATATGACATCCCCATCATCAGAAAATATTTGTCCAATCGGGCTCATCTTACCTATCCGTTTGGTCAACTCCATCGCCAGGGAGCCCGTTTGCTTTTTGGATCAGATATTCCCGTGGAGAATTTTAATCCCTGGTTGGGCATTTATACAGCTATGGAACGTAAGTATCTGTTCAAAGAAGATGAGCCGACATTTTTCCCGGAGCATAAACTCGATTTGGTGAGCTGTTTGCAGGCATACACCATTAACCCGGCGGAAGCAGTTGGTATGAATAATCGTCTGGGAAGAATCCAACAGGGGATGTTGGCTGATTTTTTCCTGTGCAATCAGGATATTTTTGAAGTCAGCGCCGAACAGCTAAAAGATACTCGTTCTATCCTTACCGTGATGGGTGGCAAGGTTTATTTTGAAGACACCGCGTTTTTGTATTGATTCATTCCATTCCACTTATGCTTTTTTTCTAACTATTAGATTTACTTTATCCTTTCTACCGCCTTCTCCAGTTTTACCTTTTCGCCAGAATTATTGCTCTCCAAAATCCCGATAGTCAATCGGATACGAATAGGTCGCTCCTTTTAAACTTCACATATATTCGAATATAGGCGAGCGACAGACATTTCGCCCCTTCGGAACCTTCCATTTGAAGATATCGAGATGATGTTTTTCGTCCTTTCTTTCAAATAAACAAAAGGAAAAAACTTATTTTGGATAAAGGAGAGTCAGATACTAAAGGAGGCAAACTATTCCTTTGAATACATATATTGTGCTAAATGTGTTATTCCATTATGAGTACTACCCGGGATAGGGAAATGAATCATTGTAATAACAGGACATATAAGGCATTAAATAATTGGGAATATTTTTGCGAATTTGCGAGCCCATTCTATAGCGGCTTCTTCATCCGTCAACTCGCGCCCCTCCTGGTCACGCACCGTGTTCTGATAGGTTTTAATATAACAAATCTGTTCAATCAGTCTGATCCGGTAGGCGTCATCTTCATCAATGAATTCAACTCCCACTTCGGCCCGGCCATTTTTTTCCAGACACCAGATCACTCGTCCTAATCCCTCAAATTTTGGGTCGATAGTTGGAATGCGAATTTTTAAAATGGTTTCCGGCGCCAGCAGTGAATCCGTTGTAAAACAGATTCCCCCGGTACTGATATTTCGGGATTCATCGCTAAATTCATAGTTTTCATTTCCGATTTTATACTCGATGGGAATGGTAAGGGGGTGGCGAATATATTTTCTCATTTCTTCATAAGGCATGATCAATCCTCAAAAATTAAGATACTTCTATATTATCTATAATTTTTTGGAATACTTTAATTGTAGTTCTATATTTGCGCGTCGGTGAGCCGCTCGAAGAAGGAAGACATTAAGCTACACGTCAAGTTTCGTTATGATCAAAATGAAATGCCAGATTTATTTCATTGGATAGATCGACCGTATCTGTTATAATTTTTTCTTTGTTGCAGAATTACTGTCTTCCATTTCTTTTTTTAAAATCATTTCCATCTCCTGAAATTCAGCAGGTGATAAATGCTCTTTAAGATTGTTCCAGGAAATTTTGTTGCTATTTAGCAAATGAAGTAAAAATGTAGAATACATTTGCCGACTGCCAGCCAATTCTTTCTTCGGGTCGGTATATTTATCGTTCAGTATATCGTATTTAGTTTGCAAACGGACATTTTCTATTTTGCAGTTGACGAAGATAAAGAGTAGAATGATGAAAATGGCGATCAGGATAGCAATTTCTATAAGCTTGATAATCATTTTAGACAAGAAGTGACCTCCTTTTTAAAATATATGAACCAGTGATCATTCTCAGAAAAATCACGCTAATTTTAATCAATTTATATTTCAGCAATTTCAATTTCAGCTGTTTTTTTTAATCATTTTTTATAGATATTATGAACAGTATTAATAAAAATTTTTTGATGTGTTTTTACAAAAATTCTTGCGGCACCGACATCTTTTTAGCCCGTCATTATAGTAGTAGATTTTGAGCTCTATCGAAGCGGTATATGAGTACTTGATTGCTGGTTGGTGTCTTTAAAAATTCCCACAAGTGTGGGGGAGCCAATTCAGTTTTAATAAAATCACATCTATAATGGAAACATCAAAAGTCAATCGTAGACGATTTCCTTTGCGATATCTTATTGTGGAGAAAATTTATTTTGAATACCCATAAGATCTTTTTGCAGATTGATCCGCAAAAGAATAGGTCAATCCGGCTCATAAAAGTTGGATTAAAAACGGAGAAGCAAGCGTGAATCGGATAAGCTGAGTTCTGAACAATTTTTCCCGGGGGAAGGCGAGGAGAGTCTTGCCTTCCCTCCGGAATTAAAGTTGATTTTATCAATCACTTTTAAAAATCTTTTTACTCATAGATAGTGAGAAGCTCACGTAATACTCACTATCTAAAATTTTTAATGTAAAGCCGGTCCGATGATTGTGCTGCTGTAATGTTTTCCAATTTCATGTTTAATGCTTAGCGTGAGAAGCCGATTACCATTCTTTAATCCTTCAATCTGTGCCATGGCCATACCGAGGCTAACTACCCAATCGGGTGCATTTCGGAAGGGGCGAAGATCGATATCTGAACCATAATCCATATAGCTGTAATAAGAAGTATAGGTTTGGGTGTAAAGCTCAGTTGGATGAAATAGTTCCGGAACCTTCATCGACATGGTCACCTGACTGGATGTATAGCGGATATAAGGCACAATGGAGATGAGAAATCCCAATGGAAAATCGGCCCCCATTCCAATTGAGTAGTTCGCTGTGAGTGTTTTTGCTTTGATGTCCTCATGGACTCCCAGCATTTCATAGATTGGTCCCATATTCAGGGTAAAGTAATTGAGGACATTACCAAAGAACAGGGCGACGGTAGGTTTCATAGAGATGATCTCCCCAGCGATATCTCTCTTTTCCCCATTCACCAGATCTATGACGGCATTAAAGCCAAAGCTATAGGCATTGGTGTGAATTTTATTATCGTCCCCTTCGGTGAGTCCGAAGGGCATAGAAATGTTCATATAGGAAAAAAATATATTGGCACCGTTTTGGGCTCCCAGGAACTTCTTTTTGTTTGAGAAAGCATAGTTAGCATTGAATCCGTAGGCGACTGGTTTGCCGTTAAGCCCTGCTTCACTTTCCAGCTCTCCCATGGTGTAGTGGACGCCGGTAATTGTAAATTGCTGTACTCCTGGAAAGAATTTCAGGCACGGCACCGGAGGAGGTGTCAACTTGAATGATGATCCACTGTCCTGAGCCGGCAAGGTCCACCAACAGATCAACAATAAAACTCCTGTTAACAGAAAAACTTTAGACATATCTTCTCCTTGATTTTAAGGTCCTTAAAGTTTTAGTTTGAATTTGTGGTCAACATCGTGGCAAATTTTTTAACAACCTGATTGACTGCCTTTCGGGTGGCCATGCCAATAGTGGTTTCATCGAAACCGGCTGTACCGAACTCAAATGTCAAAGCCACTCCGGCTGTTTGGGTACTGCTTTGTCCGATTCCGGTAGCCGCCATCATTATTCTTCCAGTTTCAACATCCACCATCCGGGCATCGATGACGACCCTGGTGGTAATGGTCTTTTTGCCACCCACTCCGACAAAGGTTCCCATTTTCCTTATACCAAATTCGCTTACTTCACCAATCACCACTCCTTTAGCGCCCAGGATTTTTCCAACCTTAGCCGCAGTCGCCGGATCAACCATACCACTCAAACCAAGAGCCTGCTCTTCCACTATTTTTTGGATGACTTCTGAATTGCGCTCGACCACCATAAAACGATTCGAATTCACCAAAGCAGTAATCAGCATATTAGCAATTCCTCTTCCAATACGCGGATCATCAAAGTCGGTCTGATTTTGCAAGTCCAACACCGCAATGGAAAGCTGCTCTCCGTAATAAGGTGGCAAATTTAAGTAAAGATCAGCATCATCCTCTGGTGTAGAAGAAGGAGGTGTGGATGCACAAGCTAAGAATAACAGTAAAATTCCCAGTTGTAGAAGAAAATATTTTACCATAGAACGCCTCATCAAATTCTTTTTTCAATATGATCGGTTGAGTTATTATAGAGTAAAGCTAATTTTATTTTTTTCATCTATCGTTCATATTTGGGAATCAAGAAACAGGGGAATTAAGTTTATATTGGGCAATTTTGATGAAGGTAAAAAAAAGCCTATATTGAAGATATTAGAAAGGGTAATCGGCGGATCAACCACTGATAAAAGAAAATAATTTTTAGTAAAGATAGTCAGGCTAATTTTTTGTAGCTGATTCTTCTTTGTGGGAAAGTGAGGAGTCAGCTTGATGAATGGAGTCGTTCGTAAGGTATATCGAATTACCTATTGTTCCAGCACATAAGCGAATATCAGGGGAGCGACAATAGTGGCATCCGACTCAATGATGAATTTGGGAGTTTCGGGAGCCAATTTTTCCCAGGTTATTTTTTCGTTAGGTACGGCCCCAGAATAAGAGCCATAGCTGGTGGTGGAGTCACTGATCTGGCAGAAATAGCTCCACAGTTTTATATCTTTCATTTGTAAATCTTGGCGCATCATTGGCACCACACAGATTGTAAAATCACCAGCGATGCCTCCACCAATCTGGAAAAAGCCCAGTGGATGATTTTTAGAATGGGTTTTATACCAATCGGCCAGCATCATCATATACTCGATTCCGGTGCGCACAGTGTGAACATTCTTTATTTCTCCAGTGATGCAATGGGAAGCATAAATATTTCCCAGGGTAGAGTCTTCCCATCCCGGCACAAAAATGGGCAGGTTCTTCTCGCTGGCAGCCACCATCCAGCTGTCTTTCGGGTCAATTTGATAAAATTTTTCCAGCTTTTTCTTCTGGAGAATGCGATAGAAAAATTCATGGGGGAAATATCGTTCTCCTTTTTTATCGGCTGTGGTCCATTCATCCAAAATGGCTCCTTCGATGCGACGGATAGCCTCTTCTTCCGGAATACAGGTATCGGTGACTCGATTTAAATGCTTCTTTAAGAGCTCTTCTTCCTGGGCAGTGGTAAGTTCGCGATATTTTGGAATCCGCACGTAGTGATTATGGGCTACCAGGTTAAATACGTCTTCTTCCAGATTGGCGCCAGTACAGGTGATGGCATGGACTTTATCGCGACGAATCATTTCGGCCAGCGATAATCCTAATTCGGCGGTACTCATGGCGCCGGCCAGGGTCATCATCATTTGCCCGCCATTGGCAAGTAACTTATGATATTCCCTGGCAGCTTCCACCAGAGTGGCCGCATTAAAATGACGGTAGTGGTGTTCAATAAAAGAAGAGATGGAACGATTTTTCATTTTGCTCTCACATTTTTCATTTTGAATTTAAATACACAGATAAAATTGAATAAAAAAGTAAGGTATAATCAAGTGATTTTTTACGTGAATATCATCCCTCCCATCTTTTGGCGGTAATTGTTCCTATTCTAATGTTGCGATGAATAAAATCTATTTATTTATCTGACCTATTATTATGTTGAGAAAATGTATCTTTGATTCTCTAAATTATATTGGGAAATCTCTTGTCGATAAAAAGCGGAGATTGATAAGTGGGTCGAGTTAAAAAAAATTAGGATTTTAAGAATCAAATTTGTAGTTTTACCAAGTCTTTTGAAAGATTAACTTTCTCTGAAAGTTGAATAATCTAAAAAATCTTATCATAATTATTCCTTAAAACACAGGAGAAAGATATGAAGAATCAGTTCGTCGTAGTATTGGTTTTGTTTACCCTGCTGATCAGTACTTCGTTATGGTCACAAATGCCGGGGAAATTATATTTAGGTGGCAGTGTGGGATCTTCTTTTATTGAGACCAAACCTACTTCCATTGGGAATGAAGACTTAAAAATTGATAAAAATGGTTTCGCTTACAAAATACTTGCCGGATATAAATCCCCAAAACTCATCGGGGTAGAGGTTGACTACCGGAATTTAGGAACGGTGAAGGACAAACTGTTGGGCACTGAATTCGAGTCCAATGTAAAAGGATTTGATATTTTTGTAACCGGCACTTTGAATTTTGCATTTTTGGAAGTATTTGCCAAAGCTGGTTATTTCCACTGGAGCAGTGAACTAAAAGGCGGAAATTTTTCCCAGAAAACAGATGATGGTGATTTTGTATGGGGAGTCGGTGCTGGTTTAGGTTTGGGAAAACTGGGCGTTAGAGCTGAGTGGGAGATGTTTAATGTGGGAGATCTGGAAAAACTGTCCATGCTTTCAGCCGGGATCACTTATAATATCCTTTAGGAATTTTTATAAATTAATTCACTTATTGCCATTATTTTAATTCGCAAACACCGAAACCCCCTGTATGACAAAGGTCAACAGGGGGTATCCTTTTGCAGACCCTGAGATTTTTTAATTCTGATTTCATCGGTATAGATGTGACAACGAGGGTGGGTAAAAAGTCCCTAACTAGTAAATGGTCTTTATCATCAATCGATACTATTGAAAAACCTGATTTATCAGCTTATATTCCACTCAAATTTTACTTATTTTGTATTTGATGAATATACTCGAATTTTGTTTATCGCCCGATTATGGTGGCCTGGAACTGCATATGCGAGATTTTACCCGCTGGCTGGCAGGCCGACATGATATCAGCCTCTTCCTGGGTCTGCAAGAAAATACCCATCTGGCTAAAGCCCTGGAAAATTTGCCGGTCCCACGATTACTCTTTCCTAAAGCGGCCGGGAAATTTTCTGCATTTAAGGCAAAAAAGTTGGTCCATTTTGTGGAAGAAAATTCCATCGATATTGTTCATGTACACTGGAAATTTGATCTCCCGTTGGTCGCATTCGCGAAAAAATTGTGTCGTCGCCATTTTTATTTTGTTCATACCCGCCAGATGAACATGCCGGGTAAAAAGCGAGATCTATATCATCGTTTTATTTATGGACAAATGGATTGCTTCATCGCCATCACCCGTTACATAGAAAAACAGGCGCGGGAGAATCTTCCCCTTGCTCAGGATAAAATTAAACAGATTTATTATGGGGTAAAACTGCCTGTCGAAGTGACTGCCGAGCGTACGGCCGCTTTAAAGAAAAAGTTCCAAATAGGAGGCGAATTTACCATTGGTCTGCTGGGACGAATCAGTGAGTACAAAGGTCAGCATCTGCTGATCGAAGCGGTGGAGAAACTGCGAGCAGAAGGAATAATAGTTCAGGCCTGGATCGTGGGGGCTGCCTTTGAGCCGGCCTATCTGCAAAGACTTAAAGAAATGGTTAATGAAAAAAAGTTAGACACTCAAATTCATTTTATGGACTTTTATGAACCAGCCATGGAATTAATGAGCTGTTTTGATGTGGTGGTATTGACCACCAAGAATGAAACTTTTGGATTGGTGTTGGTGGAGGCCATGCAGGCTGGAGTTGCCGTCATTGGCAGCAACGCTGGCGGAGTTCCTGAGATTATTGATCATCGGGAAACCGGCTTGCTCTTCGAGAGCTGGAATTCTACCTCTTTGGCTAATGCGATTAAAGAATTATATCAGGATAAATCATTCCGCCAGCGACTGGCAGAGGCAGGTCGTAATAAAGCACGAACCAAATTTGATTTAGATACGCAATATTGTAAGGTGGTGGAAACTTTCCAGCATCTGCTTTCACGAGGATAATCATTACCTATTTCGTTCGGATAAAGCGGGATGGAAAAAAACTTTAGGTTTTTGATCAGTTGATGAGATGTGCTGCTGAATGGATTTATAGACTTTTTGCATTTTTGACAGGAATACAGGATTAACGGGATTGATGAGTAACTAGACCTTTCATTAAGTAGATTTATATTCGATAAAACCTTTCTTCATCTCACGCTACCCAAATAAATGAATTTTCTGGAAATGCTTATTATTATCAAGGTTATTAAAAAGTTATCTCGAGATGGCAATTCCAATCTCGAAAAAACTTCTCCCAGAGTTTATTGTCAGATATACTTTCTTGGAGTCTGCTTGGTGCATAAATGGGATTACCCAACCGATAGCACTCCCGATGACCGCTCCGGTAAGTATGTCGCTTGGGAAATGTTTCCCTGCCCGATAACGTAAGTATCCCACCAACGAAGCAAGGCTCAGCGAGCTACTCCATACATGGGTTTTATATTTTGAATCTGGATAATAGTGTTGATAGACGGTAGATAGGAAAACAGCGGAGGCGAATGCATAGGTAGCATGACCGGAATAAAAAGACTTTAATGCATTCCGATCCAATTTCTCCTCCAGCGGCACCTGGTCGTTATACACAAAAGGACGAATCCGTTTTATCTGAGTTTTACTGATTAATGGGACGGCACGGGAGAATAACATTGTTTCCAGGTACATTACACCCACTATTTTCCAGTCCCGTCGAATTGATTTTTGGCTAAGCAGCGTTAATGGCAAAAGAACCGAGAATCCTACCAATACATCGCTCGCCAGGGAGGCTCTGCTGGAGAACTGATGAGTGGCAGAACGGTCGAATGGGTTGACATGCGAAGGAGATAACTTGTTGATCTCCTCCGGCCTAAGAGGAACAACCTCCTGACTCAGGATTATTCCTGCTACTCCCAGGCTCGCTCCGCTGGCACCGATCAATAATTCTTTGGTTAGATATAATTGATAAGCAGACGGTTCTTTTCCTTCAGGAAGATCCCCAGCCTGCAATAGCAAGGGAAGAAAAAAGATGACAATAATATGTTTAGATAATTTCAAGACATCTCGCTCCGAACTTATAAACAGCATCCCTTTTGTCTGATGACGAGTGAAATTTAAATTTTTTATGGAAAAGCGGCTAAAGAAATTTTATTTATTCTTGTGGAATACATTAAATAAGTACAAAGTTTTACTGTGAGAAAATATTAAAATAGAATGAAGTAAATTCTTTTATAAAACAAGAGAAATCCATAATTCAAATTGTTATATTTTAGCACGAACATAAAAATATTGAAAAGATTAAAAGGAAATTTGATATGTCAACATTCACTATTCGATGGACTTTCATCAGCGTATTCATCCTGACTGTCGTCAGTTTTTCTCCATCAGAGGTGTATAAAATTTGCGGGGATAACAATCCGAGATGGGATGATCTGACGCACTGGAATTTACGCGATTTTCATCCCTTCGTGGAAACCAATTATGGAATCGGTTTTCCGCGCCATAAACAGTTTGACCGTGATTTTGAAAACTATGGACTGCTGGAAGTAAAATTAGGGTATAATCACAGGGTGGTTCATCAGGATTTTGTGCTGTATATTGATGAGCGATATGTGATGGGTTCTTTTTCCAAGAAAGATCAGAATTGGCTGGACTCTGAAGCTGATATTGGTAAAGTACGAACCGAGCTGCTGCGTTTTGGTTTTGGAAATCGCTCAGGCTATGGATATAAGCTCGGTTTTTTATCCTTCTTACCTTTTCATCAAAATCAGTTCTCCTTTACCAAATTGAAAACCCGGCGCCCCATTGATCTCCTGCAAAGCGATCTGGAAATCTTAGAAAGGTACGGAGAAAGGTACCGTTTTGGTATATCGACCGAAGGCGGAATTAAATTAGAACTTCTTGAATCGCTGGCCTTTACCGGGAGTTATGAAGCCGGGATCATCTATCCGCGAGTGGTCTTCTTTCGCTGGCTTGCTGGGTTTGCTATTGAAACGGCCATCGTGGAGGGGATATCTCATTTTGCCAGAGACATTGTTGATCATTCCAGTACTCTGGGCCCGATCTTTTATGCTCTGTTGAGAAACGGAGCGGCGTACGGGATATATGTTGCATTGCGGGATAAAATGTACTGGCCACTCAATTCCGAAACACCTTTGACCTATGAAACTTTGAAATTTGGGATTTCCATTACTTTTTAATGCGAACACTCACTGAATAAAGTATGCCTGGTTTCTCTGCATTCAGACCAACCTTACTATTGATAGCTATTCTTTTTTCCATTCATACCTTACCGGGTAACAGTCATCTGATGGAAGAAAATTCACCAGTAAAATCAGATATTTCCGGTGATAAGTTAAGAAGAGACATTTTTTCTGATACGATATCAGTTTCCTCCATTAGTAATTCCGGTGTGTCCGAGGGCAACAACCAGAATCCCCTGGTCAAAAGAATGACCGCAGGAGATTCTGATATTCGCCGCCATTCATTGAAAAATCGAATTGAGAAGAGCACCATAACAAACAACCTCTATCGACGGGTATTATTTAAGAAGCCACCTGACTTATTGGATTCGCTGGATTTTTATCAAAGTGAAGAGATCTTCAAAATATTTGAAGGGAAAATAATTGGCAGCATTCGCTTGAAGAAAGTAAAGATTGTCTCAGGCTCGGTTCATGACACTTTGTGGGTAGATGAATCTCAACTGTCAAATGTATTGAATAAAGTCCACATTCAGACTCGCCAGAATATCCTTCAGGGAAACCTGTTATTTGAAGTTGGTCAACCTCTGGATGCTTTTGTTCTGGCTGACAATGAGCGCATTTTACGATCACTCCCTTACATTGAGGAAGCCAATATTTACGTCAAGCCGCGGTCGACCACTCAGGATACTGTAGATGTTATTGTTGTGACAAAAGATATTTTTTCGCTTGGCGTTTCTACAACGGTGGTTACTGCCGATCGATTTCGAGCGGCACTGTTTGAAAGAAATTTACTCGGTTCCGGAACAGAATTGCGCTATACCTTTTTCTATAACAGGACTGCAGATTCTCCAGTTGGTCATGAAATAAAGTATGGCGTCCCTAATATCAAAGGAACATTTATATCCGGATTTCTCCGTTATACCAATTCGTTTGAAGGAGAGCACAGAGAAATTAACTTTGAAAAACAATTTTTAACTCTACAGACCAAATGGGGAGGAGCGCTGAATATCGATTTTGGCTCCGCTTTTCATGAGATGCTGCAGGACAGCATGCTGCAACAAATATCATATACATTCGATTATCAGGATTTCTGGATAGGGCGTGCTTTTCGTATTGGAGGTGAGAAAAGCCGCGATAACATAGTATTTTCTGCTCGCTTTCGGAATGACAATTTTAAGAATCGACCTTTTGTTTCGGCGGACAGTAATCAGTTTTTTCATGATCGAAAGTTATATCTGGGAGCTATCACTTTTCGTAAATTAAATTATCTACAAAGCAATCTGATTTTATCCTTTGGAGAAATTGAAGACATACCGGTAGGGTATCGCGCACAGGTGATAGCTGGGTGGCAGGAAGCGGAATTTGGAAATAAGCCTTATGTTGGTGTGGAATTATCATCGGCTCAGATGATCAAAAATTTTGGATATCTGGGAGCAGACCTGAATACGGGTGGATTTTATAATAATAAAGATTGGCAACAGGGAGTTCTTGATATAAAACTGAGTTATTATACTCCTCTTTCTCATCTTGGAGCATATCAAATGCGACATTTGTTTTTTGTAAATTGGACTCATGGTTTTAATCGTTTACCCGGTGAATTTATCCAATTAAGAAATGATGTCAGAGGTTTGCCAGTGAACGATTTGTATGGGATGAGTGAAGTGGTGATAAAACTTGAAAATGTGGTGTTTACTCCCTGGACAGCGATGGGATTCAAATTCGCACTATACACTTTTGGTGATATGGGTTTTTTATCCAGCGACCCCCGACTGTTTGACCGGCAAACGTTGTACAGTTCTTTTGGAATTGGATGCCGTGTCCGCAATGAGAGTCTGGTTATCGATACTATTCAACTGCGTCTTTCCTATTTTCCACGAACCCCTGGCGATATTGACCATTGGAAATTGGATCTTTCCTCCCGTTACCCATACATTTTTAGAAATGTGCAAACAGCGAGACCAGAAATTATTGAGTACGAATAAGCAACAGATGCATCGATCTTCATTTTGTGAAATATAATAGAACCGGATTTTTGCTAATGATTTTTCATTATTTAAACTTATATTATCCTTCAAACTATAGCGAAAGTTCTTAAAAGACCCTTCTCTATGAAACCACTCGTCACTATTCTGGTTATGCTATGCTGTTTAAGCCCATCTTTACTCCATTCATCTTCGATGAGCGATAGCACTCAAGCGCTGGATAAAATTGAAATCGTCCAATCCCGACATGGCCGATTTCTGGTTTTCCCCTATGTGTTTTATACCCCGGAAACTGCCCTGGCTTTTGGAATAGGTGGGATTGTCACTTTTTATACTTCAGAATATCTTGGACTTCGTCCTTCCAAATTATCCCTCTCTGGTTATTATTCTACCAATAAGCAGTATAAGTTTACGCTCACACCTCAGGTCTATCTGATGCGCAATCAGCTATTCCTTTCCATGGATTGGGTTTATGGTCATTTTTTAGAGAAATTCTATGGAATTGGGAATTCTACTCCCGAGAATGGTATAGAAGGATATACAGCTGATTCCTGGGGGCTCATGGCCAGCATCCAATTGCCGCCACTTTTTATTTCCAGGAATCCTAACACTAAAATTGGACTGCTGTTCGATTATGTAAATTATCAGATTGATGATGTTAAAGAAAATCCTTATTTGCCCGATCCTGAGCTGCCGGGGAGCGGGGGAGGACATCAAAACGGGATAGGCATCAGCTGGGGATTGGATAATCGTGATAATATCTTTTATCCGACCCATGGGATGTTTCATCAATTCATAGCATTATTTTATTTGAAAGAATTGGGAAGTCAGTATGTTTTTCAGCGTTTCAAGTTAGACTTGCGTCAGTACTTTCAAATTGTGCCTTCCCATATTCTGGCGATGCAGGCCTTGCTCAATGTGACTGATAATACTGTTCCTTTTTACGTTTTACCAAAATTAGGCGGGCAGCAAATAATGCGCGGTTATTATGAAGGCCGATATCGCGATAAAAATTTACTGGCAGCACAATTGGAATATCGCACACATCTGGGAGGAAAATTCGGTTTTATCGCTTTTGGCGGAGTGGGAGAAGTAGCCCGGCAGTTTAGAGAGTTTACTGTGAAGGGCTTAAAACCGTCATTGGGTTTTGGAATCCGTTTTCTATTTTCTAAACAGGAGAAAGTTAATTTGCGAGCCGACATTGGTTTTGGCCAGCATACCAGCGGGATATATTTTGGCATTGAGGAAGCCTTTTAATTTGGTGTCTGTACGATACTCATACACTCCAACTCTCCCAGAGTTAAGAACAAGAGCGACCATAGTTATTAAAGAAATTTTCGGATGTTATTTAAAAACCCGGCATAATGGTATACTTAACAGAACAGTAAAACCACACTGCGCGGCTGAAGCAGATAATGATCATCAGCGATCTTCACTGCCTGCTCGATCTCAGAAAAATCATCTGGTGCATCCAGAGAGGTGTCGATGATGCGCCGCCATTTTTTATGGCCGGGTAATTCGGGAAGTTCAAACGACAGAGGTTCCCAGTAGGCATTAATCATGATATGTAAATGTTCATCCATGGTTGGATGGATGAGGGTGAATGCTAAGCTGTGGGAATTCCAATTCCAATCTGGTTTGTGCAATTTCACACCATGCCATTGCAAATAAGGTCGTTTCGGATTTTTCTCGGTGGATAAAAATTGCTCTTCCGAAAACACACTGCGCGAAAGAGTAAAAAAGATCAAGCCACGAGTGAAGCGTAATAAATTGGCATTCTTCTGCACGAATTGCCAATCGAACCAGCTGAGAGTATTATCCTGGCAATAGGCGTTATTATTTCCCTGTTGAGTGCGCCGAATTTCATCTCCCATCAATAACATGGGAGTGCCTTGTGAAACCATAAGAATGGTAAGAAAATTTTTAATTTGTTTCAGGCGGAGTCTTTCTTTTTCAGGGTCAGAAGTGGGTCCTTCTACTCCGCAATTCCAGCTGAAATTTTCATCACTTCCATCCAGATTATCTTCCAGATTTTCTTCGTTGTGTTTCTGGTTATACGAAACCAGGTCGTTCAGGGTGAATCCATCATGACAGGTAACAAAGTTAATACTGCGATTGGGTTCTCGCTGAGGATCGGGGTAAATATCGGGACTGCCTAAAATTCGGTGGGCAAAATGTTTTACCATTCCTTCATCACCGCGCAGGAAGCGGCGGACATCATCCCGGAATCGTCCATTCCATTCTGCCCAGCGATCTCCCACAAAAGATCCCACCTGATATAATCCGGCGGCATCCCAGGCTTCGGCAATAATTTTGATTCCGGCCAGTTCCGGCGCCGATTCGATAGCCCACAATAAAGGTGGGTTCTTCAATGGCTCGCCAGTTTCACTGCGACTGAGAACCGACGCCAGATCAAAACGAAAACCGTCCACATGCATCTCCTGCACCCAATAGCGTAGACAATCTAAAATCAGACGGCGCACCACAGAATGATTACCATTAATGGAATTGCCAGTGCCAGTATAATTCGCATAAAGAGCACGGTCTTTTTCTAAGATATAATACGCTTCATTTTCTAATCCTCGGAAGGATAGGGTTGGGCCCAGATGGTCTCCCTCGGCGGTGTGATTGAAGACCACATCCAGAATCACTTCAATACCTGCTCGATGCAGCGCTTTCACCATGTTTCGAAATTCATTGAGAGCTCCCAACGGACTTTTATCGGAACTATATCCACAATGTGGCGCAAAAAAGCCGATGGGATTATATCCCCAATAGTTTTTCAGAGGAGGACTTACATCCTGTTCATCAAATTGTTGAACAGGGAGTAACTCCACCGCGGTAATTCCAAGCTCCAACAGATAGGGAATTTTTTCCACTAAACCGGCATATGTTCCACGTTTGTTGGCTGGTAAACCGGAATTCGGGTGACGGGTAAAGCCGGCCACATGCATTTCATAGATAACCGAGACCGCATAATCAGTTCCCAGCGGTGTATCATCTTCCCATCGGTACGCCCGGGGATCGACCACAACGCCTTTCATGGCATGGGCACAATTGTCTCCTTTGTGAATAGCAGCCTGTCGATCGTAATTTTTTCCTACCGCTACCGCTCGGGCATAGGGATCGAGCAATACTTTCGAGCCGTCAAAGCGCAAACCTTTTTCAGGAGCAAAGGGGCCATGGACTCGGTAAGCATAAAGTTGACCCTGCTGAACGCCCGGCACAAAAATATGCCAGTAATGGAAAGTGCGGTTATGAATTGGATCCAGAGTGAAGGTACGTGAAGGTTTCCGATCATCCACATCATCAAAAAATAATAACTCAACCCGGGTCGCATTTTTTGAATAAAGCGAAAAATTCACTCCCCCATCATAAAAAGAAGCTCCCAGCGGATAACTGCGACCGAATAAGCGGACAGGATTGAGATTTTTGTTCAGTGTTTCCATAACGGATGCTTTTACGAACAGTGATATCTAAAACGACGACGATTTTTGAATACTATCAAAACGGTATAACGGTTGTTAATCTTTTAAATTTTTATCTCTAAAGTATTCTTATCAATAGAAAGCGATTGGTTGTCCGGTTGAAGCGATCACATTCAACCATAAGGCGCCATTGGGATCCACCTGATTGCGGGTGACGATGACCTGCGGAATGGGGATATGGACTAAACTATGGCGATACATGGCGACCACCATCTCTGTTTTTCCACTCATTCCGGCATGCACGGCATTAAATGCTAAAGCAGTGCAGAGTAAACTGTCGGACGCATTGGCTTTAATGCTGCGGATGATATAACTGGGATCGATGTATTTCAGGTTTATTTCCATATTTATTTTTTTAAAATAGCTCTTGATCTGTTCTGCCAGATAGAGACCAATGTCCAGCAGTTTTATATTTCCTGAGGCGTCTCTTTCGGTACCGGCGTTTTTCAGCAGGTCCTGTCCGGCGCCCTCAGCCACTACGATGACGGCATGTTGACGTTTAAGCAGACGCTGATGTAAGGCGGCCAAAAGGCCGTGCGGCCCTTCTAATTTAAAGGGCACCTCCGGGATCAAAGTAAAATTGACTTGATTGGAGGCCAGGGTTGCGGCACAGGCAATGAAACCGGAGTGACGACCCATTAATTTCACCAGACCGATACCGTTAGGAGCTCCTTCCGCTTCGCGATGAGCGCCATCGATAGCTTCCACGGCTTTAGCATAAGCAGTATCAAAACCAAAACTCTGATCCATATATCGGAAATCATTATCAATGGTTTTGGGAATGCCAATAATACTGATGGGTAAATTTCGTTTAGCAATTTCCTGGCTGAGTGCCAGGGCACCACGCATGCTGCCATCTCCGCCAATCACAAATAAAATATTAATTTTGAGAGCCAGCAAACGGTCCACCATTCGCCCGATATCCTGATTTCCGCGAGAAGAACCTAAAATCGACCCTCCCTGCTCCTGGATATCGGTTACGGCTCTGGGAGTTAATTCCACATACATATTCTCTTCGGCAATTCCACGATAACCATATCGGAATCCAATGATTCGAGTAATTCCATACAAATAACTGGCACTCATCACCACATCGCGGATCACGTTATTTAAACCGGGACTTAATCCGCCACAGGTGACAATGCCGATGGAAGTTTTAGTCGGATCAAAAAAGATTTTTTTTCGGGGACCCGCTAATTCCAGGGTAGGTGTATTTTGTAGGGTAGCACCATCTTGCAAAAGCCGGTTTAATCGATGCTGCAAAAGGATTCGCTCGTTATCCTCAATAAAATGAAAAAAATTTCCTTCAGCATCCCGCAGCGTCTGCAAGGGCGAATCGAAGCGACATGCTCCCAACTGCTTAATCTGAAAGTTTCTCTGATTCATTGGCATCAACCTTAAAATACATTAATTAACGGTTATTACTACTTAAATTTTAGTAAATATTGTGATAGAAAAAATAATATTTTTTTAAAACAATTCCTTTGAAGCAGATTACTAACAATCAAAGCATAAGACGTAAGATGATTATAATGAATTTTTGGTTTGTGCAGGATTCAAAAAGGACAAACCAGAAGAATGTTTCTTCTTCACGTTTTCTATCCTGGTGCCAGCTTTTGTTCACAGCTTACCTTGCCAGATTTTCTCTTTTATTTTTTTGATTTAATTTTTGATGTATATTTTCAACTAATAAAATAAATCAGAATAGTGCATGTTTCTTCTTGTTATCCTAACCTGCTTTATCATTGCGCCACTAACTCCTTATCTGGTGAGAAAAAGATGGATTCTCCCGCTTTTACCCCTGCTGCTCTTTCTCTATTTTTGTCAGTGGATTCCGGCTATCAGTGAAGGTCAAAAGATTATATTCCAATGGGAGTGGGTGCCGAGCCTGGGAATAAATCTTGCTTTCCAGCTTGATGGATTGAGCTTGGTGTTCGCCCTCATCATCTGCGGTATCGGAACATTTATATTTGTTTACAGCACGTCCTACCTGAAAGGCCATCCTCAATTACCACGATTCTGTCTCTTCCTGGTTATTTTCATGGGATCTATGATCGGGTTGGTGTTAGCAGATAATGTATTTGCACTTTTTATTTTCTGGGAATTAACCAGCATCACTTCTTATCTGTTGATTGGTTTTGAACATGAAAATCCAGTGGCTAGACAGGCCGCCTTGCAGGCATTATTGATCACCGGATTGGGAGGTCTGGCGTTGCTGGCTGGTTTTATTATGTTAGGTACCGAACAGGGTTCTTTTGATATTTCTCATATGCAGGCAATGCCCTCTGGAAGCCCCGTTTATCTTATAATTTTGATTCTGGTCTTACTGGGAGCATTTACCAAATCAGCTCAGGTTCCTTTCCATTTCTGGCTGCCGGGGGCCATGACCGCTCCCACCCCGATAAGCGCCTATCTGCATTCCGCTACAATGGTGAAAGCCGGTGTCTATCTATTGATGCGTTTATATCCCATTCTGGGAGGAACCGCTGAATGGCACTATCTGGTAACCCTGGCCGGAACCAGCACCATGTTAATCGGAGCTCTATTAGCCCTTTCCCAAACCGATCTGAAACGCTTATTAGCATTTACCACTGTGAGCGCACTGGGTATTCTGGTGATGTTGCTTGGTTTAGGGACCTCCCTGGCTTCCAAAGCTGCCCTGGTTTTTTTAATGGTCCATTCATTCTATAAAGGCGGTCTTTTCATGGTGGCCGGAATTGTGGATCATGAAACAGGAACCAGAGATGTAAACCGTCTTCATGGTTTAATGTGGGTGTTGCCAGTGACGGCCTTTTCGGCCGTAGCGGCCGCTTTCTCAATGTCCGGTTTTCCACCTCTGTTAGGATTTATCAGCAAAGAACTGATTTATGAAGCGAAAATGCAAGCTCCGCAGGCCGGTCCGCTGATAGTGATCAGCGGGATATTGGCTAATGCCGTGAATGTGGCAGTAGCCATCATCGTTGGAATAAAACCCTTCCTGGGAAGGAAAACGAAAATCTCTCATCATGTCCATGAAGCCAGTGCGGCGTTATGGATTGGACCACTTTTTTTATCAGTGCTGGGTTTATTGTTTGGTTTATCTCCAGATAGACTGGCCAGTCGGATCATCGCCCCGGCACTTAATGCCATCCATGCCGAGCAAACTACAGTCTACCTTAAACTCTGGCACGGAATAAATCCGGTTTTCCTGATGAGTATGGGTACGGTACTCCTGGGAGTGCTACTATTTGGGATGCGGTTCCAGGTGCGAGACTTTGCTTTCCGCTTGAGGTCACTCCAACAACTAACATTGACCGAGCTTTTTAATCGATTTGTCAAATATTTTCCAGAAATTAGTGGAAAGATCAGTCGTCTTCTTCAAAATGGATATCTCCGCTATTATATCATCACGATTTTGCTGACTGCTATTGGTTTGGTGGGTGGGGTGCTTATCGCGCAAGCAGAATTTTTTAGTGAAATTCGATTCCCCTCTTTTCGATTTTATGATCTGATTCCGGCTATAATTATTGTGGGAGCTATTTTCACGGCCATTTTTACGTCCTCACGATTGGCGGCGGTGGCTTCTTTGGGTATTATTGGATATGGGGTGGCCTTTTATTATGTGCTGTATGGTGCACCCGATCTGGCCATTACTCAGTTACTGATTGAAACCCTTACCGTTATTCTGTTCGCCCTGGTTATTTACCGGCTGCCGCGATTTAAGAAGTTTTCTGGCTTTTCGATTAGAATTCGCGATTTGATCATCTCGGTAGGAGTGGGAAGTATAGTTACGGCACTTATCCTGAAGGCCAATGCGCTTAACCTTCATCCTACTATTTCTGGTTATTATCTTCAAAATAGCCTGACGCAGGCTTATGGCAAAAATGTAGTGAATGTCATCCTGGTAGATTTTCGAGCTCTGGATACCATGGGAGAAATCACGGTTTTATCAATTGCGGCTATCGGGGTTTATGCACTATTAAAATTAAAAGGGAAATGATGTATTCGATTCTTTTGCGAATTATCGCATCGTATCTGTTGCCCGTATTCCTTTTTTTCTCACTGATTACTTTTTACCGTGGACATAATGCTCCTGGCGGCGGGTTTATTGGTGGTCTGCTGGCTGCTCTGGCTTTTATTCTATATGCCATCTCATATAATCACCAAACAGCCCGCCAGAAATTGCGCGTTTCACCGGTTACTCTTATTTCAGTGGGGCTATCTCTGGCATTAATCAGTGGTTTATTATCATTAGTTTTGGCCTATCCATTTTTTAAAGGTTTGTGGGTTCACTTTCATGTACCGTTGATGGGACAATTGCATGTAGGCACTCCCATGCTTTTTGATTTTGGAGTCTTCCTGACCGTAATGGGAATTACAGTGGGAATTGTTTTTACGCTTCTGGGAGAAGAGTGATGGAATCCATAATGGCATTTTTGGTAGGCAGTTTATTTGCTGCAGGTGTCTATCTGATTTTGCGCCGCAGTATCGTAAAATTAATCATTGGACTGTTGCTTTTAAGCCAGGCGTGCAATTTGTTGATACTGTCAGCAGCCGGACTCACCCGCGGTCGTCCGCCTATCATCAATGAAGAAAATGTCATGGCCACCGCAAGTTATGCCGATCCCCTCCCGCAAGCGTTGATTTTAACCGCTATTGTCATCGGTTTTGGAGTGGTCGCTTTTACTCTGGTCTTACTGCATCGGGTCTATCATGTTGTGGGAAGTGATGATCTGGACCAAATGAAAGGAACCGATTGATGAATGTACTCCTGGTGCTGCCGATCATTATTCCCCTGCTGAGCGGGATCCTGTTGTTGTTTTTCCGAAGATACAGATCTTTACAACTTATAATTACCAATCTGAGCGCCTTTATTCATCTTATTGTAAGCATTTTGCTTCTTCGATCAGTGTGGAGAGGGGGGATACAGGTTACCCAGATTGGAAATTGGCCAGCACCATATGGTATCACAATCGTCGCCGATCTCTTTTCAGCCATCATGATTTTATTGGCCTCTATTACAACTATAGCCGTTACGGTCTTCTCAACATATACGATTGATGAATCGAAGAAATCGCATGGATTTTATCTGCTGATACATTTTCTATTATTAGGAGTGTGTGGTTCTTTTTTGACTGGCGATATTTTTAATCTATATGTCTGGTTTGAAGTCATGCTGATGGCTTCATTTGTTTTGTTGGTTCTGGGCGGAGAAAGACCACAACTGGAAGGGGCATTAAAATACGTAACTCTGAATTTATTGGGATCTACATTTTTTCTGATTGGCGTAGGAATTCTGTACGGGAAAATGGGCACTTTGAACATGGCTGATTTGGCCTTTAAACTCCAGAATGAACCGCGCTCTGTTCTGGTCACCAGTTCTGCCATGCTCTTTTTTCTGGCGTTTGGGATTAAAGCCGCGGCATTTCCCTTTTTCTTCTGGCTGCCTGCTTCCTATCACACCCCACCCCCCGCCGTCTCCGCCATTTTTTCGGGACTATTGACCAAGGTGGGAGTTTATGCTCTGATTCGGGTTTTTACGCTCATTTTCATCCAGCAAACAGAATTCACTCATACCTTAATTCTAATAACCGCAGCTTTGACCATGGTTATCGGTGTACTGGGGGCGGCGGCTCAGTACGATATTCGGCGCATTCTTTCTTTTCACATTGTGAGTCAGATCGGCTATATGATGATGGGCTTGGGTTTATATACTCCGCTCGGATTAGCCGGGGCGATTTTCTATATCATGCACCATATTATTGTAAAATCAACTCTGTTTTTAATGGCAGGAGTGGTTTTCTTCTACACTGGAAGTAATGATTTGAAGCAGGTGGGAAATCTCTACAAAAAAAATCCACTGGTCAGTCTGGCGTTCTTTATCCCGGCGATGTCGCTGGCAGGAATTCCCCCGCTTTCCGGATTCTGGGCAAAATTTATTTTGATAAAAGCCGGTCTGAATGTTCAAAATATCTGGATTGTTGTGACTGCCCTGGTGGTGAGCCTGATGACTCTCTTTTCGATGACCAAAATCTGGGCAGAAGGATTCTGGAAACCGACTTCGGAGAATATATCACCACCTGAAAAAAGTATGATGCATAGTGTCGGAATGAAATATTCACTGTTCATCCCTATTTTTTCACTGATCCTGCTCACGATCCTTATTGGATTATGGGCCGAACCAGTTTTCCAGCTAGCTCAAAAAGCCGCCGATCAATTATTGAATGTGAACCAGTATGTTCAGATTGTGGGGGGCAGACCGTGATCAAAAAAGTAATTAGAAAACTTCTTTTAATCCTCGCCTTTTTCTTCTACTACCTCAAAGAAGTCATCCTGGCTAACTTCAAAATTGCTTATGAAATTCTCACTCCCCACCATCATATGAAGCCGGGAATTCTGGTTATTCCCATACAGGTGCATTCATCCCTGGAGCTCTTACTGCTGGTCAATCTGGTAACCATGACTCCCGGTACTCTGGCCATTGATGTCTCTTCGGATCAATCGGAGGTTTATATCCATGCCATGTATGCAGACGATCCGGATAGTTTACGCCGGGCGATGAAAGAAGGATTTTTGAAAAAATTGCATGAGGTTTTCCAATGAATGGTAATCACCCTTTGATGTTGATCATCGCCTTATTGCTTTCAGCAATTTTTCTCAGTATCTCAGCGATTTTAGGATTAATCCGTCTGGCACTAGGACCAACCGTACCCGACCGGGTAGTGGCGCTGGATCTTTTCTCGATGATTTTTGTAGGGGCAATTGTGGTCGCTTCTATTTTTTATGATCAGGATGTGTATTTGAATGCCGCCGTCATGCTGGCACTGGTGGTTTTTATAGGTACCGTGTCCTTTGCCAGATTTTTAGAAAAGCGGGTAACACGATGATAACTATTCTGACTTCCTTCTTCTTAATCGCCGGCTCATTTTTTATCATGCTGGCGGCACTGGGTATTTTAAAATTCCCTGATCTTTATACTCGCATGCATGCCGCTTCAAAAGCGGTATCATTTGGTTCCGGTCTAATGCTTCTGGCTACTGTGCTTTACTTTAAGAGCTGGTTTGTCGCTGTGGAAGCCATTTTGATCATTGTCTTCATTTTTCTGACTACCCCGGTGGCGTCGCATATGATCAGCCGGATTGCTTATCTTTTAAAAATTCCTCTGTGGGAAAAAAGCACGGTGGATGAACTGAAACTGAAATCATGGCCTCAGGATCAAAAATCTAAATCCAAGAATGAGGAAGAACAGGATATCTGAATTAAACGATAGCGTAAACGAATTTCAACTTTACCAATCGATCTATCCATCCCGCCTGAAAGTCAGACCCGGATAATATTCTGTGCACAACGAATTTTGCTATAATTAAAATGTATTCGAATCATAGCTGTGCGTTCTTTTTAGAGGCAAAAATGGATATGCTGTGGCACAAATCGGTTTTAATTTGATAAGAATTGAATCGTAACGGGAACTGGAAAATTTAGGAAAATTTCACTGAATAGAAATTTATGAAAGGACAGCAAGGCTCCGGGAACTATCATTTTGGTCAGGTGATCCCTTCAAGAATCTAAAAAATCCAGTTTATTGAATTCTCACCAATTGATTCATTTCCTGTTTGTTCCGGATTAAATTAGCCATACCAGGAATGGAGTATAATTAATCTGTACCATATTCCTGGCTGCAAGTTTGGCGGCACTATTACTCAAAACGGGAAAGAACTTTATTTTTCATGATGAGAGAAAATGCAAAGTTTAATTTTTTTTTCTAACCGGTTGATTCTCCCAGGTAATGGATACTGAGATTATTGGTAACGCCTATCCGATCGATTGGTTCGCCCATGACGAACACCACCGGTTCACCTTTCTTCGCCCAGCCCTTTTGCAAAATCATTCTGTCGACCTGGCGAATGAATTCTGAATTGCTTGAAGGTTTCGGCATATGGAGCGGAGTAATGCTGTAGAGAATGGACATCTGGCGTAGGGCTTGTACGTTGGAGCTGAAAGTTAGGATTGGTCGCGGGATTCGCTGCTGGGATAAATAGAGAGCACCACCTCCCATTTGCGACCACATAATAATCAGCGGTGCATCCATATCACGCACAATATTTTTTACCCCATGAGCCAGAGCAGGTGTGCGATAGCGCATTTCCTGCAATTTACGGGGGGTGGAAAATTGAAAATGTTGACTCTGCAGAAACTCATTGGTTTTGCAGGCAATACGGTTCATCATTTGCACAGCTTCCACCGGATATTTACCCACCGCGGTTTCACCAGATAACATTACCGCATCTGCTCCATCAAAAATGGCATTGGCCACATCCGAGACCTCGGCTCGAGTAGGCGTGGGGGATTCGATCATGCTCTGCAGCATCTGAGTGGCCACAATCACGGGGGTAGCATGGTCGTGGCAGAGGCGGATGATTCGTTTTTGCAACACTGCCAGTTCAGCCAAATCCATTTCCACTCCCAGATCGCCCCGTGCCACCATAATCATATCGGTTTCTTCAATAATATCCTCAAGCTTAGCAATGGCTTGCGGTTTTTCAATTTTACTGATGATGGGAATGATACCGGTGCAACGGTCGTTGATATGCTTTACTTTAATATGCTGTTCGCGATGTCGCAACGGATCAAATTGTCGCACTCCTAACTTTCTTAGATAGGATTTGAGAAGCTTGACATCTTCCGCACGACGCACAAAACTTAACGCCAGGAAATCAAATTCCCTTTTCACCGCGTAAACCGTACAACGATAGTCCTTTTCGGTCAGCGCCGGAGCTGACAAAGTGGTGTCAGGAAGATTAACTCCCTTATGAGAAGTAATTAAACCTCCATCAATCACTTCACAAATCAGCTTCTTATCTTTTCCTTTCCCCTTTTTCTTTCGACAAATCAATCGGACATTGCCATCATCCAGCAACACCTGCTGATTAGTCTGGACTTCCTCAATAAAGGTAGGATAATTAGTGGAAAAGGTAATCGTTTCTGAGGCACCGGCCGCAGTCAGTATATCCTGTTTCTGGAAGATGACTTCCTGACCTTTGGTGAGCATCACTCCTCCCTTTACCACTTTTCCAATCCGAATTTTGGGTCCGGAGAGATCACCGATTACCCCCACGGCAATATTCATTTTTTTGCTGGCCTGTCGGACGTTATTCAAAAGTTGATCGTATTCCTCAAAGGTACCATGAGAAAAGTTGATGCGAAATACCCGAACTCCTTCCTCAATCAAATGGAGAATAGTTTTTACATCGGCGCTGGCCGGACCCAGCGTGGCTACGATTTTGGTCAAAAGAAATTTTTGTGATCTTTTCAAAGGTTTGTTCTCCTTACGATCATGATCTCTGGTTGTTTGCAATCTTTAATTTTATTTCTTCATATCAACGGTTAATAGAAATATAGATAGAAAATGTGAAAAAAACAGTTGGATTAATTTGTTCGCTGATCAAATTCAGATAAGCATGTTTTCGCTTGAGTGATTCGGTCATTTATGTTAAATTTTTAAAAATTGGAGATCGTTTACTTATTTCATATTATAATAGCCACTTTTTGATTTGCTGAAATTTTTTAAAATATTTCAGAAACTAATTTAATGCGGAGGAATAGGTATATGAAAAGATCTTATTTGGTGATGGTGGTAATGGCTGCTTTGCTGATAACGGCTTGTAGTACAGTGCCAATAACCGGGCGCAAGCAATTGAGTCTGATTCCCCAGTCAGAAATGTTGTCGATGAGTTATCAGCAGTACGATGAGTTTCTAAAGAGCAACAAACTGAGCACCGATCAGGAAAAAACGGCGATGGTAAAACGAGTAGGGGGGCGAATTCAAAAAGCAGTTGAAACCTATTTCACCCAGAACAATATGAGTGACTATCTGCGGGATTTTCGCTGGGAATTTAATTTGGTGGAAAGCGAGGATGTGAATGCCTGGTGTATGCCAGGTGGAAAAGTAGTGGTGTATACTGGACTTCTTCCAGTCGCTCAGAATGAAGCCGGCCTGGCAGTTGTGATGGGCCATGAAATCGCACATGCTATTGCCGAACATGGAAACGAGCGAATGAGTCAACAGCTGGTAGCCCAAATGGGAGGAATGGCTTTGTCGGCCGCTCTGCAGAATAAACCCGAGAAAACTCAGGCATTGTGGATGACGGTTTTCGGAGTCGGGGCCCAGGTAGGGGTGCTGCTGCCTTATAGTCGCACTCAGGAGAGCGAAGCCGATGAATTAGGATTAATCTTCATGGCCATGGCTGGATATGATCCCAATGAAGCGGTTAATTTCTGGCAAAGAATGAGCGCTGGAAAAGCAGGATCTGTTCCGGAATTTTTAAGTACTCACCCTTCCGACCAAACCCGGATTAATAATCTAAAAAAACTGGTTCCGGAAGCCATGAAGTACTACCAGAAACAATAAAAATATGGGCAGTTGTTGACTAAAATAAATTGTGTCTCGCAGACGCTTAGATAAATGAGCACATGAAAAAATTTTAGATGTTTTAATTTCATTTCATCGGTATTTGTGAAGAATCCAATGGAATGATAAATAAGCAGAATACCTTATTCGCCTTATCTCACCCCATTTTCACAGCGGGAGAGAAGCATTTGACATTGATGACACCACAATTCATCCGGAGTTCATCTCATTTATAATTCTTCTGAAAGGAAATGGTGGATTTTCTATTTTATCGGTAGCCTTAATTTCGCCGACTGTTCTCTCATTAATCAATTAACAGACGCCGGGTAAGAGCGTGTTTTTTTGCTTGATACAAATCTCAAAATATTTTTATTATATAGTTTAATCTGTGTTGGCGTCGGCAAAAGAGTATGGAGTGGCTAAAAATGAATGAATCAAAAAAAATGCAGAACCTCAATCGCCAGATTTATCAGCGTTATCGGGTGACCGAAGGCAAGGATTTCAGATTAAAGCAGATCGATCCTGGCGAAACTTTGGGATTGAAATCCAGAGACAAACCAATTATTAAAGAGGAATTAGTTGCCGGTATTCAACAACTGGCAGAACAGCAGGAACGTTTATATGCTCAGGATAAATGGGCGGTTTTGCTCATCTTTCAGGCTATGGATGCGGCTGGAAAGGATAGCACCATCAAGCATGTAATGTCTGGTGTCAATCCACAGGGTTGTCAGGTATTTTCCTTCAAGACACCCACCAGCGAAGAACTGGATCACGATTTTTTGTGGCGGTGTATGAAATGTTTGCCAGAGCGCGGCCGGATAGGTATCTTCAATCGTTCCTATTATGAAGAAGTTCTGATAGTTAAAGTTCATCCTGAATTTCTGCAGTCTGAGAAACTACCACCTGAACTGCTAACCAGGGACATCTGGAAAAACCGCTATGAGGATATTCGCAATTTTGAAAAATATCTGACCCGCAACGGGATGGTTATTCTCAAATTTTTCCTGTATGTGTCAAAGAAAGAACAAAAGGCGCGATTTCTGCAACGACTGGAAGAGCCACAGAAGAACTGGAAATTCTCCGCGACGGATGTGGAAGAACGTCGATTTTGGAACGATTACATGAAGGCCTATGAAGAGATGATCCGTGAGACGGCGACCTCCCACGCTCCATGGTATGTGATACCGGCTGACCACAAATGGTTCACGCGTTATGCGGTGGCGGAAATTATCATCCACCGACTGAAAGAATTGAAGCTGAAATTTCCCGAGTTAAGCAAGGAGAAAAAACAGGAGCTTGAGACCATCAGAAGCAAGTTGCTCGAGAAGGAAAAGTAAAGTTTTATTAATAAGTCATACTGGAATTTTTCGGTAAAAATTGAGTGGTAACTCTTGCCGGTGAATGGATAAAAACCAAGCGATTTAAAGAAGGCTGGAATAGGTGAAATAACTTGCTAAAAACGCTCTTATAAAAAATTAAGATTTCTATCACCACCTGTGAAAGTCCAGCTGAAATAAAGGAAAAACCTTTGCCACACCGACTGCTTTTATTTCTTCTGATAATCTGCCACACGGTGTACCTGCAGACCAATGTGTATCATGAAACCACAGCGGTGGATTCTTCCCTTTTGCTTCATCCTTCCTGGGAATTTTCGGGTGAAATATACTTTTATTTTTTACCTGAAGAGGATTTTTATGTTATGCCGATTGCTGCAGGGGATCGTGGTAGCTTACACCTGGAGGCCCGATATAATTATGAGGATTTTCGTAGTTTCTCATTTTTCACTGGTTGCATTTTTACTACCGGGAAAAAAGATCAACTGGAAGTGATTCCTCTGCTGGGCGGAATAATTGGGAATAGATTGGGAATTGTTCCGGGTGTGGAGATTGATATCCTTTGGAATCATTTTGAATTTTACAGCGAAGCGGAATATGTTTTTGATCTGCGAAGCAGAGAGTCAAATTTTTTTTATAATTGGGCGGAAAGCAGGTATTATCTGGGTAGTTGGTTGCTTTTGGGTGTAACATCCCAGCAAATTAGAGAAGTTACCGGAGGCTGGTTGGTGGAAAATGGATTTTTGGCTGGACTCAATTTTTCCAGTTGTTCAGGGCTGGTTTATCTGTTCAATCCAGGAAGTGAGAATAGGTTTGCCGTCTTCACGGTTGTTCTTCTTTTCTGAATGAAATTTTTTTATCCAGAAAATAAGATTCAAATCTATTTTATAAATCGTACAGTGTTTGGTCGATCTTTGGTTTAGGTTTTGTTTTTCCGATTTTTCCTTTACTTTCGAATACAAATGGTTCTTCTTGTTCCAGCAAGTCTCCTAATTCTGCTTCAATCTGATCGGGATCTTCTCCCTTTTCCAATCGTCGCAGTGCCTCCTCCATTCCAGAACCCAACTTCATTCCCGTGGCTTCGGTCAATTTGCGCATGAGCTGAGCGGCCTGTTTGGGATCATCTTCATTAATTTTGTCGGCCTCTTTGGCCAGCATGGCCATGGCTTTTTCCATCTGGCGTTCATCGATGGGAGGCATCCCCTCTTCGCTGGCCCCTTCATCTTTGCGTTTAGAGATGGTGGCAAACAATGAAACCCGCTTCTGCAATTTGGGATTTCCACATTTGGGACAGGCGGGAATTTTTTCAGTGTTTACTTTAAGAGAAAAAAACTTGTATATGGTATGACAGGGTGCGCAGTAAAATTCATAGATTGGCATCGATGTATTTTCCCCTCTTTTTATGATTTCAAATTATTCTTGATTAATATTCGCCTATAAAAAATAGTGTCTGGTAAATTAGTGAGCAATAAAATTTTGCAAAAGTGGTGGGATGTAATTATCAAATTACCTTGTTTACCAACACACAAATAAAGTTCAGTATGTAAATAAAATTTTTTAATCATTTACCTATTAATCCGAAAGATTCAGAATTTTCATCATGAGGTCTATTTCAGTCAGACTCTTTATTCGTACACTATGGATGATTCGTTTCCTTTAAGTTATGATCACTCCACTTCAAATATCCTTACTGAGTGAAATATATCCCCCCATTGAGTTTTGGCCGTGACTCGTATTTTATGGATGCCGGGTGACAGATTGGTCGGCAACGGAGCAGTCCAGAGATGGGTGGTCTTCTGAGGTTTTATCCATGAATCATACAATTGAGAATTCATTTTATGAAGCACTTCGATATAAGGATCAATCGCAAACCGGCTGGTCATTTGAACAACAGGATTATCATCGAGTTGACATTCAACTATTGATTTTTCATTACTATTGAATACATTGGCCAGAATGGAAAGACTGGCTAAATCTTTCTGGTATACTTTTCCGGAGGGTTGGGAAATTCGAATTTGAAAATCAGCGGGATGGAAGGCGGCTTTGTATACCTGGGTGAAAGTATTTCCCTGAAATGAAAAAATATGGTAGCCATTTCCCGCGCCGTCCATTTGATCGGCAACCGGGATACCTCTCACATCCAGTGGTCCTTTCCACCAGGTTCCAGATACCGCCGCGCAGGTAACCTGCAGAAATGGAGCTCCACCTGTCCACCCCTGTTCTGGCTTTAAAAAATGATTATCGATAATGTGCATGTGTCCGGCCAACGCCAGTACGTGCGATCTGTTTTGTATGAGGGAAAATAGTTTATCACGATCGACCACTCGAATACTAGCCTCGTCTCCTTCCGATGCACAAAAAGGAATATGCATCGCAAAAACCAACAGGTGATCGTCCGGAACATAAGAAAGGTAATTCGTGATCCAT